>JACCEE010626470.1_pt1 | contig 42680 bp, 45 predicted proteins | sample 7449931 | NCBI WGS metagenome assembly JACCEE01 (sample SAMN15323457, study PRJNA562643) | freshwater metagenome | isolation source: river surface water | place: USA:Blue River Watershed | collected 2017-08-19 | reverse complement strand
GTGCTTAATCTCGCACACGGATCATTCTATGCATTGGGTGCCTATGGTACCTATGTGCTGACTTCGGTCGTTGGATTGCCACTGTGGCTGGCGGCACTATTAGCGATTGCAGCAGTATCACTGTTTGGCGTCATCGTAGAAAAAGTGTTGATTCGTCCTCTACGTTACTCGCAGCTTGGCGTGTTGATGATTACGCTGGCAGTATCGCTTGTAGTCGAGCAGGCGTTGTTTTTAATTTTTGGTTCAGAGTACCGAAACGTACCAGCATTTATCGATACAAAAGTCAGCATTGGTGGTGTGGATGTGGCTGGCCAGCGTCTGCTCACACTTGTTGTTGCTGTGGTTGCGATCGGCGCACTGTATTTATTTATTCAACGCACTCGTCTTGGTAGTGCCATTCTCGCTATTTCACAAGATGCTGAAGCAGCCAAATACATGGGTATACCCAGTGACCGAATTTTTTCTTTAGTTATGGCCATCTCTGCCGCGTTGGCTGCACTAGCGGGTGTGTTGGCAGGTCCATTCCTTTCGGTACAGCCTTCCATGCATTTACTACCCATCGTTAAAGCTTTCGCGATTGTGATTGTCGGCGGCTTGGGTTCTATTCCCGGAAGTATTTTGGCTGCGCTGATGTTGGGCTATGCGGAGACACTGGTCGCGTATTTGATTTCAACTAGCTGGACTGAAATCGTTTCTGTGTTAGCGACGCTGTTGACCTTGGTGCTACGACCTGCAGGTATTTTCGGCAAACGAGCCGCATTCTAGGGGCGACTACGTGAACGGATTTCAGCAAATCGACAAACTCAGTGGTGCGGCTGGCGCAGCAGCACTTGTTGTTCTAGCGGTCGCACCGCTGGCCTTTCCTGGAAATTATCTGATCGGTGTATTAACCGTTGCTGCTATCTACGGTATCTGGGCAGTGAGTTGGGATTTCATGTCTGGCTTAACGGGCCGAGAAAATTTTGGGCACTCGCTCTTTATTGGCGTGGGTGCTTATGTGGCTGGCGTTGTTAATGTACAGATGGGGCTTGGACCGTGGTGGAGTTTGCCTGTCTCCATGATATTGGCCGTGGCGTTTGCATTGCTGCTGGGGTTTCCTACGCTCCGATTAAAAGGACCATATTTTGCACTAGCGATGCTGTCTGCAGCCGTCATCATGCAACGCTTGATGCTAATTTTTTGGGAGTACACCGGCGGCGAAGAAGGTATACAAGATATCGCACCCTTAATCCGAAACAATCTTCACTATTACTGGTTTGTGTTGGCGGTATTAGGCACGACGACATTTATATTAAGTTGGATGGCACGATCGCGTTGGGGTCTGATTCTGCGCGCTATACGAGGTGATGAAGCAACGTGTTTAGCAGCTGGTATTCCGATCACCACCTACAAAATTGTCTCGTTGGTGATTAGCGCGGCATTCGCTGGTTTGGGTGGCGCATTGTATGCCCACTATCAGCTACAAGTGAGTCCACAATTATTTGCTGTAGTCACGTCCGTGACCATTATCACTATGGTGTACGTAGGTGGTATGGGCACTATCTATGGCCCCGTGGGTGGCGCGCTACTACTAACACTGTTAACCGAAGGTTTACGTAATTTTGGTGAATGGCGATTAATGATTTATAGCCTCTTACTGATCTTTATTTTATTTTTTCTTCCGAATGGATTTATCGCACCGCTCTGGAAACGAGTGCGATCAGGAATGGGAGATAAAACATGAGTTCAGTACTACTTGAGGTTGACAGCGTTAATAAGCATTTCGGTGGGCTGCATGCGGTCAAGCAGGTAAGTATGCAAATTCGCCGCGGCGAGATCGTTGGCATACTCGGCCCGAATGGTGCGGGTAAGACCACTCTGTTTAATATGCTTACGAACTTCATCCCACCGGACAACGGCCGGATCATTTTTAATGGCCAGTCCTTACAGGGAGTGAAGCCACATAAAATCGTTACCTTAGGCATTGCACGTACATTTCAATTATGTCGACCATTCGTCGGTTTGTCTGTCTTAGAAAATGTATTGGTAGGTAGTTTAGGTCCACGAGTGCGGCACGATGGCCTGGGTGATCGTGCCATGCAATTACTCAAACAAGTTGGCTTGGAAGCCAAGGCACATACACCATCAGAATTGCTTTCATACGGTGATTTGCGTCGATTAGAAATTGCACGTGCATTAGCTGCTGAACCTGAATTGTTATTGCTAGATGAGCCTTTCGCTGGTTTGGGCTCATCGGAGATTGAAGCGATCTCATCATTGATACGTCAGCTACATGCAGAGAAGCAGCTGACCATTTTATTAATCGAGCATAAGCTGCGCGAATTTATGCAATTAGTCTCGCACGTAATTGCACTTGATTTTGGTGAAGTGATTGCTGAGGGATCGCCCGCTGACATTGTTGCTCATCCTCGAGTGATTGAAGCTTACATAGGCAAACAAACTGAGATGGCGGTACATCATGCTGCTTAAACTTGATCAGCTTACTGCAGCGTATGGGCAGGCGATAGCACTGGAAAAAATTCAATTACAGATACAACCGGGTGAATTGGTAGCTATATTAGGTCCGAATGGCGCAGGCAAATCGACGCTGCTTAAAGTGATATCTCGTGCGATGAACTCGCATGGCACACTCGAATTTAATGGTAAGTCACTGCATACCTTTTCTACCGAGCAGGTGGTAGGTTTAGGTATTTGTCATTGTCCAGAAGGGCGCCGGTTATTCCCTGAATTGTCAGTGATGAAAAATCTTCAGTTAGGTGCATATCTTCGAACTAATCGTCAAGAAATGTCGAACGATCTGGCGCGCGTATTTTCTCTTTTCCCGATTTTGTCTGAACGTCAAGATCAAATTGTCAGCACGCTTTCAGGTGGGCAGCAGCAAATGGTCGCCATTGGTCGTGCCTTAATGGGCGATCCGCAATTGTTATTACTGGATGAACCTTCTGTTGGTATTGCGCATCGATTGAAGATGGAAATTTTTTCAGCGATTAGAAAAATTTGTGATGGTGGTGTCGCCATACTCATGGCAGAACAAGATGCGCAATCAGCCCTGCATATTGCCGACCGCGCGTATGTCTTGGAGCATGGATCCGTTGCGCAGGAAGGCAGTGCGTCCGCTTTAGCCACGGATGATCGAATCCGTAAAATCTACTTAGGCGTGGGATAGATTTTGTGCTTTGGCAGCTAAATAAGTTATTCTTTGGGCATAGTAGACCCTTCAAGGAGTTGTAATGAACGATCACACCGAGCTGTCGCAGTTACAGTTAAACCAACATCTTCTGGGTAATGGAAAATCGCTTAGTCTTCCAGCGATCCCCGTTTTTGAAACGGTCGAAGAAGAAAGACTCCATCGCAAGCAAAAGCTGGCTGGTGCCTTCCGCCTATTCTCACGGTTTGGCTTTGATGAGGGCGTAGCCGGTCACATTACAGCGCGCGATCCAGAATTTACAGATACGTTTTGGGTTAACCCTTACGGCGTTCACTTCAGTCAGGTCAAAGTATCGAATTTGATTCGTGTAGACCACGAAGGTAACGTTGTTGAGGGTGATTATCCGGTGAACTGCGCTGCATTTGCGATTCATTCGGCAGTGCATACCCTGCGTCCCGATGTGAATGCAGCCGCGCATACGCACTCTCCCTATGGTCGTGCGTGGTCAGCTTTGGGTCGCACCTTGGATTGCATTACTCAAGATGCCTGTGCTTTTTATAATGATCATGCCGTCTATGAAAATTTTGGCGGTGTGGCAGTCGCAGTCGACGAAGGCGTTCGTATTGCAGAAGCCTTGGGGCAAAACAAGGCTGCAATTTTGCAGAACCACGGCATCATCACTGCTGGTCAAACGGTCGATGCCGCCGCGTGGTGGTACATCTGTCTTGAGCGTAGCTGCCAAGTGCAGTTGTTAGCCGAAGCGGCCTCGCATGGCAAACCACTCAAAACCATTTCCCCAGAATCGGCCCGTCAGACGTTTGATATCGTTGGCTCTCCGTATGCCGGTTGGTTCCAGTTCCAGCCTTTGTATGCACGTATATTGAAAGAGCAGCCAGACTTCTTAGATTGATCCTTCTTGCAAAGCTGCTATCGACCAAAATTAGCAGCTTTGCATTTGCTAAGGCCAGACTTCCGCTATTGCGAAGTTAATTATTCGATCAGCATGCGATAGGTGGCAGGCTAGATTGATAAAATGTGCCGTTAGAGTGAACGCGCATGAATTCTGTTCTCGCTTCCTCGCAACTTTGGCAAACGACGATTCATGGCAACCACATCGCTTAGCAGGCCTCCTGAGACTTTTGATTACGTCATAGTGGGGGCCGGTGCCGCTGGAGCCATTCTGGCGAATCGATTAAGCGAGGATAGTAATGTCAGCGTGTGTTTACTCGAAGCGGGGCCGAGTGACTGGCATCCCTGGCTGCATATTCCGGCAGGCTTCGTCAAAGTTCTGTTTGATCCCCAATTCACTTGGCAATTTTCCTCCGAGCCAAATTCACAAACGATGGGTCGGCGCGTGCCTTTGCCACAGGGGCGTGTTCTGGGTGGTTCAAGTTCTATCAATGGTTTGGTCTACAACCGCGGTCAGCGTGAAGATTACGATGAGTGGGCAGCACTAGGTAACCGCGGCTGGAGCTACGCCGATGTTTTACCTTACTTTAAGCAGAGCGAGCAGTATGCGTTGGGTGATTCTACGTTTCGTGGTCGTGATGGAATGCTGCCGGTCAGCGATATTGATTGGCATCACCCGATCAACAATGCATTCATCGCAGGTGCACAAGGTTTAGGTATTCCGCGCAATGAGGATTACAACGGTGCTTCGCAAGCAGGTGTAGGTTTTTTTCAGCGCACGATTCATCAAGGTTGGCGTATGAGTACATCGCGCACCTTTCTGAAGCCCGTCAGCTCACGCAATAATTTGGCTATACGAACGCATGCCCGCGTTACTCGCATTGTGGTGGATGGAGGGCGTGCAACCGGAGTTCAGTATGTTCGCGGTAACTCATCCGCTAATTTGCATCAAGTCCATGCGCGTCGGGAAGTGATTGTTTGTGCTGGGGCGATTAATACACCAAGGTTGTTACAGCTTTCAGGTATTGGAGATGCCGAGTTTTTGCAGGAAAAAGGCATACGCGTACATCGTCACTTGCCGGGGGTGGGACAAAATCTATCGGATCATTTTTCTATACGACTGGTCGCGCGTGCAAAAAATGCGCGCACCATGAATGAAATGTCGCGCGGTTTACATTTAGTCGGGCAGGTGTCGCGTTGGTTAGTGGGTAAGCCCAGCATACTGGCATTGAGCCCTTCATTGATTCATTTTTTCTGTAATTCACAAGGCGATGCCAGTCGACCTGATTTACAAGGCGTATTTTCGCCGGCGAGCTATCGCGAAGGCTACGTCGGTATGCTAGATACCTATCCCGGTATGACCTGTGGTGTGTGGCAGCATAGGCCTGAGAGTCGGGGTTATGTGCAGCTGCGTAGTTCAGATCCGTTTGACGATCCTTTGATACAACCTAACTATCTTAGCCACGAGCGTGATCAGCAAACCTTGGTTCGCGGTGTCCGCCTTGCGCGCCGCCTGTTGCAAACTCCTGAGTTAGCGCCGTATGTGCAGTCGGAATCGATGCCGGGTAGTGATAAGACCACTGACGATGAATTGTTAAGTTTCATACGACAGTATGGTGTCTCTTCTTACCATTTGAATGGCACGGCGCGTATGGGTAAGTCTGATGACAGTGGTGCAGTAGTTGATGATGAATGTCGCGTGCATGGAATTCAAAATCTACGCATTGCTGATTCATCTGTGATGCCGACCATACCATCGGCAAATATTTGTGCTGCTACGATGATGATTGCGGAAAAAGCGGCTGATCTCATACGAGGACGAGTGCCTTTATCACCGACAATTGTTTAATTTGCGATTTCTAACAAAAATAACTATAAATCATGGAAAACCAATCCTTTGACTATGTCATCGTCGGTGCAGGTGCTGCAGGCTGTGTGCTAGCGCATCGTTTATGTGAAGACGGACGCTATAGCGTTTGTCTGCTGGAAGCGGGACCACCTGATCTGCATCCATTCATTCATATTCCGGCAGGCTTTATTTATGTCGGACACAACCCTAATTACACGTGGGATTTTTCAACCGAACCTTCCGAAGGTTCAGCGGGTAGACGTGTCACTACTCGTATGGGTCGTACGCTGGGTGGTTCAAGCTCTATTAATGGTTTTAACTACACCCGTGGTCAGCCTGAAGATTTTGATCAATGGGCGGCCTTAGGGAATCCCGGCTGGCGCTACCAAGACATCTTGCCGTATTTCAAACGCTCTGAGCGATTCTTAGGTAAAGGCGATCCTGGTGTGCGTGGTCGTGATGGCCAGTTACCTATTAGTGATTGCGATTGGCGTCACCCATTATGTGATGCGTTCATCGAATCAGCAGGTCAGTATGGTTTGCCTACGCATGTGGATTACAACCGTGGTGATCAGACCGGTGCAGGTTACTACCAGCGTTGGATACACAAAGGCCGACGCTTTAGTGCAGCGACGGCATTTCTTAATCCCGCGAAGGCCACAGGTCGTTTGATGATTAAGACTAACGCGCATGTAAATAAAATACTGTTTGAGGGTAAGCGCGCAGCCGGCGTGAGCTATCAACATGAACACGGCGGAGCTGTGCACACGGTGCATGCTAGGCGTGAAGTCATCCTCTCAGCCGGTGCTGCGAATACGCCGAAGATTTTGCAGCTCTCTGGTGTGGGTCCGGTTGATCAATTACAAAAATTTGGTATACCTGTTGTACATGCATCGGAACATGTTGGTCAAAACTTTCAAGATCACTATATGATCCGCACCATTTTGCGTGTCAAAGGTGTGACCACCATTAATCACACTGCGCGGGGACTTCGATTAATAGGTGAAATCGCTAAATGGTTGATGGGTAAGCCAAGCGTGATAACGATTAGTCCATCGGTAGCGTTTGCGTTTACCAAATCACGCCCTGAGCTAACCTTGAATGATCTGCAATTCCATTTTTCCCCGGGTAGTTATGCCTCAGGTGTAGCGGGTCAGTTAGATAATTTTCCTGGCATGACCTTGGGCTTTTATCAATTACGCCCAACTAGTTCAGGGCAAGTCAGTTTGCGCTCGCGCGACCCCTTTGATTTGCCGCTGGTTCAACCTAATTATTTGCAAAGTTCAGAAGATCAGCAAGTTGCTATCGATGGGTTGAGATTGTCTCGACACTTAATGCATAGTGCACCTTTTTTACCTTACATTGAGCGAGATGAATTCCCTCCAGCGAGTGCTGTCAGTGATTCTGAATTACTCGATTGCGCGCGCCAGCGTGGTACAACCGGTTGGCATTTTATGGGTACGTGCAGTATGGGCAAAGTGGTCGATGCGGAGTTGCGTGTCCAAGGTATCGATGCATTACGTATTGTCGATGCCTCCATCATGCCGACTATGCCCTCTGGTAACACCGGTGCGCCGACCATGATGGTGGCTGAAAAAGCAGCCGATCTTATTTTAGGTAAAGCGCCTTTGGCTGTCTAGATTGGCACTTGCATAGTGAAGTTGAGGCAGCTTGCATCTTTTGTGGCAGACTCTGAAGTGATGTAATCACTTCAGTAGCTTGTAGCGTTTCGATGAAATTTTCTGATCTCAATCTTGATACATTGCTAAAGCATGAGCCGAGTGTCTTGTATGAACAAGCGCTACGCTGGCGTCATGGTGATGGGCTGGGTACAGATTTACATAGTGCGCGCCGTATATTCGGATTTCTTGCGTTGTGTCGTCACTCGGGGGCGCGTTATCAGCTAGGTGTGATGAATTTGCGCGGTGAGGCAGGTGTAAAAGATAGGGTGCGTGCCTTAATGTGGTTTCGGTTGGCGGAAGGTCGTGACGAGCCACGGGCTGCCTCGCAAATCACGATGCTGAGCGAGGAATTGGCGGCTATAGATGCGCGCCGTGCGTTAAAAATGATGGTCGAAGTGAACAAGGCAGTGAACTGGCTTGCGGCAGCTCTTACTCCCGAAGATGACACTAGCGTGCCAGCAATGGCTGCACTGGGAGCGCAACTGCTTGCAGGAGCCGATGTTGAGCAGGATGCCAGAATTGCGCTGGAGTGGTTGCAGCGCGCTACGCAGCGAAATAATTCCGATGCACAGTGTTACTTAGGTTTGGCGTATGCCACAGCGAACGGTGTTCGAAAAAATTTAACCGAAGCCTTGCGATTACTTCAGCTGTCGTCAGAACAAGGCCATCGCGAGGCACGTTATCACTGGGCTAAATTACTTGAGCAACATCCCAAGTTAATACACGCTAAAGGTCAAGTTAGGCAATTATATGAATCTGCGGCGAAGCAAGGATATGCGCCTGCACAACTGCGATTGGGCTATTTACTTCGGGGTGAGTGGATAGCACCTCCGCAAAATCTACGCGCGGATGAGGCCTTAACGGGTCATAAAAAATCAGTATTTAAACGACATAATGATCCTGATTTAATCAGTGCCTTAAAATATTTCACGATGGCAGCTGAGCAGGGTAATGCTGATGCCCAGTTTGAAGTGGGGCAGATGATCGCGCAGGGCTTGGGTACGGCACAATTATTTGAAGAAGCCATGCGTTGGTATGAATTGTCAGCGCGACAGGGTCATGCGAAAGCACAATTCAATATCGCCTTTCTGTATGCCTACGGGCAGGGAGTTGATCCGGATATGCTGAAAGCTTACGAGTGGTATCGCATTAGCTACTTATGCGCTTATCCACTCGCAAAAAAACCGATGGAATCTACTGCTAAAAAATTATCATTAGGTGAGATTGAAATGGCTGATTGGCGAGCTGATAGTTTCATTTACAACTTACCAGAACGTGAAGATAACTAACCCTAACTCGGAGATTACTGATGCGTATTTTTTTATTGAGTGCAATGCTGGCCATGTGCAGTTGGTCTGCGCAAGCGGCGTTGAGTATTTTAGTTGAGACGCGTGATGGCATTTTGTACATCGACAAAGAAGCCGCCGAAAAAAATGGAAACATACTGCGTGTTATGAGTACCCAAGATTTTCATAAACCTCAAATATTGAACGGGCACGATTACCTCAGTGCAAAAGCGTGGTATGACGTCGATTGTGATGGAAAGAAAATTCGGCAGGTGAGTTTAGAGATTTTTCCGGAAAACATGGCTATGGGCCCTACAGTGCATAAAGAGTCTGAAGCTCAAGCCTGGGCTGCCTACGATCAGAATCGCAGACATGAGGCTATATGGAAAGGCATGTGTTCTCAACGCTGATCAAAATCAAATTGAGCGGTAGTTTGTGCTTTATTCAATCGATTAAACGTAAGGCTTATGTGTTCTGCTGAGTGGGTGTGTGAGTTCCATCGATAGTCGCCTCAATGGGCGGTATTCAGCCAAAATAAACTTAATAAAAATCGTGAACTACTTGATCGATGAAACTATCAATTAAACACATGCTCTGAACGCAGGTCCGCGAGCGATTGGCCATGCCGATCAGCAAGCAGCCTGTGGACCATCCACCAGTAATTGATAAGAGGAAAATCATGAAAACCTGCCTGATCCTTATGGCGTTCCTGTCGCTTGCGGCTTGCAGCCATTTACCCGCAAATTCGTCCGCACAATCCAGTGCGGTTGTGCATCCCGACGTCTTTCATTCCTACATTGATTGATGTTTTTAAACTAAGTATCCGACCACCGGGTGGCGCGCTTACGCGTTCGTCCGGTCGGTCATCGACTTTTATTTACGGATTACAAAAGTTCTTCAGGTAAAAAGTTCTTCAGGTAAAATCTGAACGGTCGTGCTTAAAAAGAAGACTGAACGGAGACTGCATGGATCTGAACTACGCGCCAGATGATTTGGCTTTTCGCGACACGGTACGTTCGTGGATAGCAGCTAATCTTCCCAAAGACTTGCAGCATAAGGTCTTGAATCACAAACGTTTACAGCGCGAAGACTATGCGCGCTGGCACAAAATTGTTTACCAGCAGGGTTGGGTTGCTCCCGCTTGGCCAGTGGAGCATGGTGGCACGGGCTGGACCAAAGTTCAGCAGCATATTTGGGAAGAAGAGTGCGCACGCGCTGGCTCGCCGCCGATTCTTGCTTTCGGCGTGAATATGGTCGGACCGGTGATCATTGCCTTTGGTAACGAAGCGCAGAAGCAGCATTATCTGCCGCGCATTCTTGCGTGCGATGACTGGTGGTGCCAAGGGTACTCAGAACCAGGCTCGGGATCGGATCTGGCTTCGCTCAAAACTCGCGCAGAAAATAAAGGCGATCACTACATCGTCAATGGCCAAAAAACGTGGACTACGTTAGCCCAGTATGCGGACATGATGTTTTGTTTAGTCAGAACCGATACTGGCGTGCGCAAGCAAGAAGGTATTTCGTTTCTGCTGATTGACATGAAGACGCCGGGTATCACCGTGCGTCCTATCATTACCCTCGACGAAGATCACGAAGTGAATGAAGTCTTCTTCGACAATGTGCGTGTACCTGCACACAATCTCGTCGGCGAAGAAAATCGCGGCTGGACCTATGCAAAATATTTACTGGGTCATGAACGCACCAACATCGCTGCAGTTGGACGCTCTAAACGTGAACTGATGTTCATTAAGCGACTCGCAACGCGTATGCAAAAAAATGGACAGCCATTGCTACACGATCCTGTCTACGCACACAAAGTAGCGGCCCTAGAGATGGACTTGATGGCATTAGAAGTCACTGTTCTGCGGGTGATTTATCAAGAGGCTAAGCAGCGCGCTCCCGGCCCTGAAGCATCTATGCTAAAAATCAAAGGCACTGAGATACAGCAACGCCTGACTGAGCTAATGGTCGAAGCGGCTGGCCCAATGAGTTTGCCATTTGATCCAACGTATCTTGAAGGTGAGTCTGATCACAGCATTGCAGCGGACGATGACGCAGCCCCGTTGCTGCCGTATTACTTCAACTATCGAAAAACATCGATCTATGGTGGTTCGAACGAAATTCAGCGCAATATCATCACCCAGATGATTCTGGGTTTGTAGAACGTCCATTCAAGGAGATAGCTTTGGACTTTGACTTGTCGCCTGAGCAGCAGCAGCTTTTCGATGCGATTACGCGCTGGGCAGAAAAAGATTACGGGTTTGAGACACGTAAAAAAATTATTCACTCAGAGAGTGGCCATTCAGATGCGGCGTGGCATGCACTCGCCGAATTAGGTGTGCTGGCATTGCCTGTACCTGCTGACTATGATGGGTTTGATGGAACAGCGATTGATCAGATGGTAGTGATGCAGGCACTCGGTCGAGCATTAGTAATTGAACCGGTGTTTGCTACGTTGTTGGGTGTTGAGTTTTTAAAACTCGCCACTGGCCATGGTGAATTGCTAGCGAAAGTAGCCGCTGGTGAAATCAAACTCGCATGTGCTTTAAGCGAACGGCAGTCTCGCCATGAGTTACACAATATTAGCTTGAGCGCGACTCGCAAAGGTGATGGTTGGTTGTTGGATGGTGAAAAGGTGAATGTGCTGCACGCAGCTCAAGCCGATTATGTGATTGTGTCAGCGCGTAGTGGTGGTGATGCGCGTGACACAGCAGGGATTTCTTTATTCTTGGTACCGGTGGCTAGTGCTGGTATTTCTCTGCATGAAAGTCGTAATAACGATGGCATGCGCAGCGCAACGGTTCAATGTACGCAGGTGCATGTGCCAGCAGCAGCATTATTAGGTAAAGAATCAGAGGGCTGGGATGTGCTGGATGCAGCCGCTGATCATGGCGTGAGTTTGTTGTGCTCCGAAGCGTTGGGCGTGATGGAAGCGTTGCAGGCAGCGACGTTAGAATACATTCGCACACGTCAGCAATTCGGCGTGCCGATTGGCAAATTTCAAGTCTTACAGCATCGTATGGCCGATATGTTCATGCAGCTGGAACAAGCACGATCAATGACGATGCTCGCTGCAGTGAAAGTCGCTTCAACGGATGCAGCAGAACGTCGTCGCGTGGTATCCGCTGCAAAAGCGCGGGTGGGTGAGGCGATGAAGTTTGTAGGCCAGCAAGCGGTGCAGCTACATGGTGGCATGGGCGTCACAAATGAAATGCCTGCCGCGCATTACTTTAAACGGCTCTCTGCAATTGAACTGACCTTGGGTGATACCGATCATCATCTGGCGCGATTTATTGCTCAGCCTGGCTTTGCCAGTGCCGCTTGATTTTTCAGGAAACTCACACATGCGACAATTTGCAAACGTAGCAGCTTTACAGGCGGAAGTAGGAAATGAAGTCGCTGTATCCGAATGGATGACGATCTCGCAAGAGCGAGTTAATCAATTCGCCACTGCGACTGATGATCCGCAATGGATACACGTTGATGTAGAACGCGCAAAACGTGAATCACCGTTTGGTGGCACGATCGCTCATGGTTATATGACGCTGTCACTGATTCCTGCATTATTTGAATCCGTGGTTGAACTACCCGCGGGAAAAATGAGTATCAACTATGGCTTGAATAAAGTTCGCTTTCCGTCACCCATGCTCGTGGGCGGCAGATTGCGCGGACGTTTCAAGCTGTTGGCTATCGAGCCTATGGATGGCTGCGTACAAAGTATCTGGCAAATGACGATAGAACGTGAGGGCTCCGACAAGCCGGTGTGCGTTGCTGAGTCAGTGCTCAGAAAATATTTCTAAGCTAAGTACAAACATCAAAAGCGAGGGAGCTTTCAACGCTATCAACGCTTTTGATATTGAGTCGCACCAAACATCATTTCTCTGGCTTTTTCATCGACTAATGGTTTGCGCAGATGCGTAAGCACTTCAACGCCGCGTTGAACCGCCGGGCGCGCAGCAATTTCATCATGCCAACGCTTGGCGTGAGGATACTCATCCCAATCGATGCCTTGATTTTTCCATGACCGTGTCCACGGAAAGCACGCTATATCAGCAATGCTGTAGTCATCTCCAGCGATATAGGCGTGTTTGGCTAACTGCCTATCCATGACGCCATACAGTCGTTTGGCTTCATTGGTGTAGCGATTCACAGCGTAGTCAATTTTCTCAGGGGCATAGATACGAAAATGATGTGCCTGACCGAGCATAGGGCCTAATCCACCCATTTGAAACATGAGCCACTGTAAGACAGTGAATTTTTCTTTATCCGTTTTACCTAAAAATTTATCTACTTTGCTGGCGAGATAAACCAGAATCGCTCCCGATTCAAATACTGAAAAAGGTTGGCCATCGGGGCCGTGCGGATCGACGATAGCGGGAATTTTATTATTGGGAGAGATCGCCAAAAATTCAGGTTTGAATTGATCACCTTCACCGATGTCGACGTTGTGCGCACGATAGGGCAGTCCGCATTCTTCGAGCATGATGTGAACTTTGTGGCCATTCGGTGTGGCCATGGAGTAGACGTCGATCATCGTAGGATTCTCCAATGAATAAGCGCCGGGTTACCCCGGCGCTTTGTTACTTAAACAATGCACGCAACCAAAGCGCTTAATTACGATCGTGTAACGGGTAAATCGAGCGATTCACCTGGCAAGCTAGCGTATTTCGACAATTCGATCTTTGCAATTGCGTTACGGTGCACTTCATCTGGGCCATCTGCAATACGCAGGGTACGGTTGTGTGCCCACAATTGTGCTACAGCGAAATCGTCCGACACACCACCACCACCATGTGCCTGAATTGACCAGTCGATGATTTGTTGTGCCATTACCGGTGCGAGAACTTTAATCATAGCGATCTCACTCTTCGCTACTTTATTACCGACGGTATCCATCATGTAGGCAGCTTTCAGCACTAACAAGCGAGCACTATCAATCATGATGCGGGACTCAGCGATACGTTCACGCCAGACGCCTTGCTCAGATACTTTTTTACCAAACGCGACACGCGAATCAATGCGTCTGCACATCAGTTCAAGCGCGCGCTCTGCCGTACCGATAGCGCGCATGCAGTGGTGAATACGGCCAGGGCCAAGACGACCTTGAGCGATTTCAAAACCACGGCCTTCACCTAATAATATATTTGATACAGGTACACGCACGTTTTCAAATTTAACTTCGCAATGGCCGTGTGGCGCATCATCGTAACCAAACACAGATAATGGACGAACAACGGTTACGCCTTTAGTATCCGCAGGAACCAAAATCATGGATTGTTGTGAGTGACGTGGCGCATCACCATCAGTCTTGCCCATCAAGATGTAGATCTTGCAGCGTGGATCGCCCGCGCCTGAAGTCCACCACTTGGTACCGTTGATGACATACTCATTACCGACACGCTCAATGCGGGTAGCGATATTAGTCGCATCCGATGAAGCGACATCAGGTTCTGTCATCGCGAATGCTGAACGGATTTCACCACGCAGCAAAGGTTCTAACCATTGTTGTTTGTGCTCTTCTGAACCATAGCGCTCAATTGTTTCCATGTTGCCGGTATCGGGTGCGGAGCAATTGAATACTTCAGGTGCCCATGTGATGCGACCCATAATTTCGCACAGAGGTGCGTAATCGAGATTCGACAAACCTTCAGGTGCACGATGCGATTTAGGCAGGAATAAATTCCACAAGCCACGTTCGCGAGCAATCGGTTTCAGTTCTTCCACAATCTTGGTGGGGATCCAGCGATTACCTTTCTCGCGACCATTACGATCGACTTCGTCTTTATAGGTGCGCTCGTTCGGATAAATAAATTCATCCATGAAGTGGTTTAATTTTTCGCGCAGCTCCATGCAGCGTGGGGAGTATTCGAAATCCATAAGGTGTCCTCGATTGTTATTGTGGGTGAATTATGAATGATTAGAGCGTTTTTTGTCCCGATGCGTACTGCCAGCCCATGATTGCCATAGGTTTGGCGGCTTGACCGCTTTTGAGCGCTTGCTCACTGCTTGCCGTGCCATCCTGATAGCGCTTCATGATGCCTTGCAAAATACCCGCCATGCGGAACATGTTGTACGCCAGGTAAAAACGGAAATCATCGTTGTTGATGCTTATGCCGGTTCGCTCGCTGTAACGTGCGATGTAGTCATCTCGGCTCGGTATGCCGAGTGATTTCAGATCGAGGCCACCAATACCGCGGAATAAGTCAGGTTCAACGTGCCAGCTCATGCAGTGATAAGAAAAATCAGCGAGTGGATGTCCTAGCGTTGATAACTCCCAATCAAGCACCGCAAGAATACGCGGCTCGGTCGGATGAAAAATCATATTGTCGAGACGGTAGTCGCCATGAACAATAGTGGTGATCTCACCGGCAGGAATATTATTTGGTAGCCACTCGATTAAGTGCTCCATCTCAGGAATGTGTTCAGTCTCTGCTGCTTTGTACTGACGTATCCAGCGATCGATCTGACGTCCGAAATAATTGCCGGGTTTGCCAAAACTTTCCAGATCCAGTTTTTTATAATCCAAGCTATGCAGTTGAGCGATGACGCGATTCATCTCGTCATAGTGTGCGGCACGTTGTTCATTGCTCATGCCAGGTAATGATTGGTCCCAGAGTACGCGACCATCAACGCATTCCATGATGTAGAAGGCGCGACCAATGACCGATTCATCTTCGCACAAAGCATATTGTTTAGGTGCTGGAAATCCAGCTTTAGACAACGCATCCATCACACGGAATTCGCGATTGATGGCATGTGCAGAAGGCAGTAGCTTGGCTGCCGGCGCAGGCTTGGTACGCAACACATAACGCTGACTGCCCGAGGTCAGTCTGAACGTTGGATTAGACTGACCACCTTTGAATTGTTCTATGCTGAGATCACCACTGAAATGAGTTACATGCTCGTGCATGTAGGCCGACAAAGCGTCCAGATCAACTTTCATTCGTTCAGCGACGGGTTTAGTACCCATGAATTCTTCGTACATTACTTCGTTCCTCGCAGCTTTTTATTATGGGAATGAGTGTACTGGGCTAAGCTTACAAGCCGCGCACTTTCTTGTATTGTTCAAACAGGGCTTCCATCGTGGTTCCGCGTGATTCATGCTGAAGCTCTGAGGGTGGTGAATAATTCACCAAGCGAACCACCCAGTCCATACGAGATTCACCTACATCCAAAGCGTTAATGCAGCCGGCTGTTTGGGCTAGATTACCTAGAAACAGTCGTTGTCCTGTGAGCGCATATGAGAGGATGGCGCGGTTCACACCGCCATGTAGCACCATCAATACCGTATCCCATGCGGAATCAGAGCGTAATTTATCGATTTGCGGATGCACGCGATCCATTAGTTCACCGATAGTTTCGCCGCCGAGAAATTGTTGATGTTCGAGCGCTACGCCTTCAAACGCACCTGTGAAAGCTTCACGTAATTTTTCATCAGGAATCGCAGACAGTTTTCCACCGCGAATTTCTACTAACTCTGGCCATTCTTCAAAGTCAATCTTTTGACCGGTTTCTGCCAGTACTCGTGTAGCCGTTTCTACCGTGCGCGGTAGACCAGAGACTATGACTTTATCAAACTGTATTCCGACCTTCGCAAATACTTGGCCTGCGGCGGTCGCTTGTGCGCGGCCTTGTTCATTGAGCGGAACGGTTTCTGGCAAAAACGGTTTACCGTTAGTGTCAAAATAAGTCACGCTTCCATGTCGCAATAAAAAAATGCGACGACGTTTATTAAAACTCATGAGTAATTCGGCTTTCTTTTTTCTAGGAATGCAGTCATGCCTTCGAGTGCATCACGGTGATGCAAGCACTCGACAAACGCTTGTTGTTCGGTTCTTAGCTGCTCTGGCAGAGTGGCGGTAGAGGCTTCTCGTACCAACGATTTAATGCTGCTAATTGAGTGAGGTGATTGGCGAGCTAGTTCATCACTCCAATCGAGGGCAGCATTCAATGCCTGACCGTCGTTCACCACACGGTTGATGATGCCGTGCTGATGTAATCGTGCGGCGGGCAGTGGTTTACCCTCCATCAAAATTTCTGTCACGAGTTGAGGTGGCAGTGATTGCGACAAGGACCAACTCATTCCACCATCGGGCGATAGCCCAACCTTCACATACGCTGCGATGAACTGCGCAGAATGTGCGGCCACAATCAAATCACAAGCGAGTACGAGAGAAAACCCCGCACCGGCTGCAGGGCCTTCAACTGCAGCAATCACTGGTTTGGGGCAATCGCGCAAAGCTTCTACCCATGCGTGTAATTTACCCACTGAATCAGCAGCGACAGATCGGTCTTTGTTGCGGTTTTCAAGCAGGCGATTCAGGTTGCCGCCTGCGCAAAAAGTATCTCCGGCACCGGTTAATACAACCGCGCGTATGTCGGGGTCGCGCTCGGCCGTTTCAAGCGCTTCAATACCTGCGGCATACATATCGGGATGCAGCGCATTACGCGCACCGGGATTGGAGAGCGTTAGGATGAGCGTGGCTTCACGACGAGTGGCAAGTAATTCAGCAGACATGAGGGTTTTGGGTGGCTAGCGTACGGTCTTATCGACCGGATTACCTTGGTTGAGAGGTGGTAGACTTCATGCCAAACATTGTACCTGTTGCGACCCACTTTATTCGGTTTGCTCAGGTGCCCCTATCCCGGCTCAGAAGGAGACAGAATGCTAACTTTATGCGGTTTTTCGGCAAGTAATTACTACAACAAAGTGAAGTTAGCTTTGCTTGAAAAAGAGGTGCCTTTTGTAGAAAAAAAGGTCTGGATCGATCGATCGCCTGAGCTGTTAGAAAAATCTCCGTTGGGTAAAGTGCCTTTCTTTGAAATTGATGGCAAGGTACTGTTTGAATCTCAAGTGATGCTGGATTATGTGGAGTCGGTCTATCCGCAAAAACCGTTGATACCGTCTGATCCGTATGAAGCTGCTCGTATTCGCCAATTGATTCAATTCATGGAATTGCACCTTGAATTAGTCGCCCGAGAATTGTATTTTGAGGCGTTTTTCGGAGGGAAAATCGCTGACGATGTAAAAATTCGCGTGCAAAAACAATTGAAGAGACATATCGCTGCATTTGGCAAGATAGCGAGTTTTTCACCGTATATCGCTGGCAGTGAATTCACGATGGCTGATTGTGCTGCGACGGTGCATTTGCCCTTAATTGGCATGGCTACTAAAGCAATTTATGGTGAAGATATGCTGGCGGCTTATCCCGTTCGCGATTACTTGAAGCTCGTTGGTGAGCGGCCCACAGTTAAAAAAGTCACGGAGGATCGCAAGGCCAGTGCGGTCGAATTGGCTGAGCGAATTAAGAACCAACGTTAATTTTTGTTGAGTACCTAACCGATAAAAAAACGACATCACTTTTAAGCATTTTGATGTCGTTTTTATTTGCTTAAGTCTAGCTTCGGTACATATGAAGCAAGCCAGGATTCGGGTGAAAAAATCCTGAATAATTGCGACCGTATCGTTTTTCGGGCTAATTTAAGCAGGGCTTTATCTTTAGTGATTAATATATCCGCTTGGCTGGCATGGGCGAGTTCAAGAAACTTTTGGTCATCGCGATCTTTGCATATCGGTAGCTTTATGGCATTGGATGCTGAGGGCTCCGTCGGTAAATCAACCAAGCGTATTAGCTGATCAAATTCTTGCAAAGCCGCGGCTTGCGATTCTGCAGATAGCTGCATTTTTTCGTAAGCCAGCACCAGCATGAATTCCATACGACAGCTCGCGCTGGTGACAGCGTCGATTTCGCCGCTCCTAAGCCCATCTATCAGTGCCTGCCAGCGCGGATCACGAAACATAAACAAGTCTAGGCAGACATTGGTGTCGATGACTATGCGCTGGAGTGCTGTTTGCGAAGCTTTGGGTATCATGCGTGATGTTTTATGACGAATTAGGGAATAACAATCATGCTGATGGTACTTTCACCGGCAAAGACGCTGGATTATGAATCACCCTTGACTACTGAAGCACACAGCTTGCCGGATTTTATCCCGCGTTCTGCTGAACTCATTAGTACGCTGCGCGAAATCTCACCGGATGCCTTGGGCAGTCTGATGAAAATTTCTGATCAGCTAGCGCATCTGAATGCAGATCGTTATGCCAGCTGGTCTAAGAAATTCAATTTCAAAAACTCTCGACAAGCGCTGTTGGCTTTTAATGGTGATGTGTATGAAGGCTTGGATGCGCGCACCTTAAACGAAAAACAACTCACCTGGGCTCAGGATCATGTGCGCATACTTTCTGGTCTTTATGGCGTATTGCGTCCGCTAGATTTGATGCAGCCCTATCGATTGGAAATGGGTACGCGTTTACAGAACGCGCATGGTAAAGATCTGTATGCATTTTGGGGTGATGAAGTTACAACCGCTTTGAATCAAGCTTTAGCATCGGTGAAATCATCTGCCCTGATTAACCTCGCATCAGAGGAATACTTCAAATCGGTCAGACCTAAAAATTTAGCCGTGCCTGTGATTACGCCGGTCTTCGAAGATTGGAAGGGTGGCAACTACAAGATCATCTCGTTTTATGCCAAGCGAGCACGGGGATTAATGGCGCGCTACGCGATTGATAAGAAAATAACCAAGCCTGAGCAGTTACGGTTATTTGATACTGAGGGATATGCCTACGTGCCTGCTAGTTCAAGTGAGACAAGTTGGGTGTTCCGACGCAAAGTATCGGACTAAGGCGAGACTAGTACGATACTAAGTAAGGCCCAACTAATGTGGAACTACTATCGGACTATCGCCCGACTAACAACACAGCAAAGGTAGTGAAAGAACTGGCTTAAAAAATAACGGGCCTGTAGTCGACTAATCGAGGCCCGTTTAAAAATCATTTATCCCAGAACTTCCACCACGATTTTTCATTGACGGGATTGATTTGCGCTGCCGAGTTAGTTTTGTAGTTAAGCTCGAATACACGCTCTGCATCGTCTCTCAAATCATTCATGCCCAGCGCATCATAGGCGCGGATTTGAATTCGCAAAGCGTTGCGCACGGAAGGTGATGCCGGATAGTCACGAATGACGTTTTGTGCACGGTTGATAGCGGCGACAAAGGCAGATCGACGTAAATAATAATCAGCGACGTGAACTTCATACTGGGCCATAGCCTCTACTAGGTAACGCAAACGATCACGGGCATCGTCAGCGTATTTGCTGTCTGGGAAGCGATCAGCTAACTGTTTGAATGCATCAAAGGCGTTACGGGCTGCTTTGGGATCGCGCTCAGTAGGATCTTGGCTGCTGATGAAATCAAACAAGCCTTTCTTGTCATTAAAATTGGCAAGGCCTCTGAGGTAATACATATAGTCGACGTTAGGATGATTCGGGTGCAAGCGAATAAAGCGGTCAACGGCAGCTAAACACTGTGCTTGATCATTTTGGCGGTAGTAGGAATACGCGATTTCCATTTGCGCTTGCTGCGCGTATTTGCCGAAAGGGTAGCGTGATTCAAGTTTTTCTAAATACTTGATAGCTCTTTCGTAGTTACCACTTTTGATTTCGTCTTTGGCCTCGGCGTATAATTTCTCCGCTGACCATCCTTTGGTCGCATCCGCTTTCTCTCCCAGCGAGCCGCAGCCGGACAACATGAGTACCAGCGCCATCAAGGCAAGTGTCAGAATTTTTTTTAACATGGGATGGGGCGTATTCACTTCATCAATAAGTGCGGCGATTATAGCCGATGGACATCTTTGTGAAACCACCCAGCCAGACAGCTCCCGAATTTACGTTGGACAGTGAGGTTATCGATGACGCCGACGATTTTGACGCGGCCTCGAACGGACTTGAGCGTCTTAGCCTGCAGTTGGACGACATTCATCAGGGCGAACGCCTAGATAAGGTGCTTGCGACGCTGTTGCCCCAGTTTTCGCGCGCCCGTTTACAACACTGGATAGAGGAGGGCTGGGTGCTGGTTGATGGCAAACCGGCCAAAATTCGCACCACTGTGCTGGGCGGTGAAAGCGTCACCGTTGAACCACAGGCAGCCGATCATGATCAGGCATTTGTTGCTGAACCACTTGATCTCGCGATTGTGCATGAAGACGATGCGCTGATCATCGTCAACAAACCCGCGGGGCTGGTGGTGCATCCGGCCGCAGGTAATTGGTCGGGCACGCTGCTCAATGGCCTTTTACATCATTCCCCTCAGCTAATGGGTGTGCCGCGAGCGGGTATCGTGCATCGCCTTGATAAAGATACGAGTGGTTTGTTGGTGGTGGCCAAAACGCTTCAGGCCCAAACAGATTTGGTGCGACAGCTGCAACAACGCACCGTGAGTCGGCAGTATCTGGCGCTGGTATGGGGGCAGCCTGTATCTAGCGGCCGTATCGAAGCGGCCATCGGGCGCCATCCGCGCGAGCGCACACGCATGGCAATCAGTAAATCACCGCAAGCCAAAATGGCGATCACGCACTACCAAAAAGTGGTCAGCGGCCAGCTTGACGGTAAAGCGGTGACGCTGTTGCGCTGTCAGTTAGAGACAGGGCGTACACATCAAATTCGTGTGCATCTGCAATCGCTGGGTTTCCCGATTGTGGGTGATGCCGTGTATGGCAAGGCGCATTTGGTGTCTGTGTTTCCACGTCAGGCTTTGCATGCGGAGCGGCTGGGCTTAGTGCATCCGACCAGCGGTGTTCATAGTGAATGGCATGCCGCCTTGCCCGCCGATATGGCCGATTTGCTGCAGCAGGCCAGCATGGTGCTTTGACCTCATCTCACCAGACCTCAACTCGACGATGCGTACTTTAGACATTGACTGGCCTGGGTTGCCCGAGGGCGTAGGCGTGCTTTCAACACTACGGTCTGGCGGAGTCAGCACGGGTGTCTATGCGGATTCGCAAGGTGGGGGCGGGCTCAATCTAGGCACACATGTGGGCGATGTTCCAGAGGCCGTGGCTGAAAATCGGGCATTACTGCGCAGCCTTTTACCTGCCAATCCTATCTGGCTGGAGCAAGTGCATGGCACTGAGGTGGTGAATGCGCAGAGCGTATCAGCCAGCGATGCTGCTCCGCGCGCCGATGCCATTATGGCTACAGCTAGCGGTACGGTATGCACCATCATGACTGCTGATTGCATGCCCGTGCTGCTGGCCGATGCGAATGGAAAAGTGGTCGGTGCCGCACATGCTGGCTGGCGGGGTTTGGCCAATGGGGTGCTGCAAAACACGGTAAGTCAGTTACGCGAGGCTGGGGCCGATGAGATTGTGGCTTGGTTAGGGCCTAGCATTGGACCTGAACGTTTTGAAGTTGGCGAGGATGTGCTGACTGGCTTTCAACATCTGGGGCCAGCGGCCAACTCAGCCTTTGTACCTACAGCAGGCAAGCCGGGTAAGTACTTGGCGAATTTGCCAGACCTCGCTCGTTTAGTGCTGGCCAGTGTGGGAGTCAGCCGGGTAGCAGGCGGCGACCGATGTACGGTGAGCGAACCGGCTGAGTTTTATTCATTTCGACGCGATCGCGTGACGGGGCGAATGGCGACGATGATTTGGATCAAGTAGCTCAGTGGGCTTGCGGCGTATCGTTCTGCTCGGCTTGTTGTCGCTCTTGCATTGCTTGTAGTTGCTCTTGCTGTCGACGTCGTTTGCGACTGCCCGTGCCGGCGAGGTAAACAATGATCGTCACTGGCAACACGCCATAAAAGAAAAAAGTCATAATAGCTGCTATCACTGATTCTTCAGTAATAGCCATCATCAGCACGACATAAATCCATCCAACTGCAGCGATATGCATGTGTCTAGTTCCCTCACTAAGGATAGATAACAGCATACGTGAAATCCTAAGAACGAGTGACGGGGAAGATTGCATGAGTAAATCCGAAAGCAAGACTCAGCCTCAGTCAGCTTATGACGCGCAGGCTTGGATGGCACAGATGTCCGACCCCAAAGGTTGGCAATCGATGATGAATCTGATGCAGTCTGGCATGCCAGGGATGTCTGGAATGCATGGACACAGCGATACGCAAAACGTGATGGCGTTGGTGCCTCCGGAAAAGCTGATGCAGCTGCAGCAAGACTACACAGAAAAATTTTCTGCTTTGTGGTCTGGGTTAATGGAGTCGAAAAAACCTCAAATTACTGATCGGCGTTTTTCTGCTCCTGCATGGCAAGCGAATCCTTTGTATGCGTTTAATGCGGCCACGTATTTGCTGAATGCCCATTTTTTAAATGCCTTGGCTGAGTCAGTCGAGGTGGATGAACAGACCAAGAAAAAAATACGCTTTGCGACTCAGCAGACCGTTGATGCCATGTCACCCGCGAATTTTTTCGCGACCAATCCTGAGGCACAACAACTACTCATTGATTCAAAAGGTGAGAGCCTGCAGCGCGGCATCATGCAGATGCTCTCAGACATGCGTAAAGGTCATATATCGCAGACCGATGAAACGGCTTTTGAAGTCGGGCGTAATGTCGCAGCAAGCGAGGGATCGGTGGTTTTTGAAAACGACGTGATTCAACTACTGCAATATCGCCCGCTCACTAAACAGGTCTATCAACGTCCTTTGGTCATTGTGCCTCCTTGTATCAACAAGTTTTATATCCTAGATCTGCAGCCAGAAAATTCCTTGATTCGTTATGCCGTTGAGCAAGGGCACACAGTGTTTGTCGTGTCATGGGTCAATCCTGATCAGAGCTTAGGCCATCTGGGTTGGGATGACTATGTAGAAAAAGGCGTGATCGATGCGCTCGAAGTGGCGCAACAAATTAGCGGTGAAAAGCAAGTTAATGCTTTGGGATTCTGTGTTGGCGGTACGTTGCTAGCAAGCGCACTTGCGGCGATGGCAGCACGTGGTAAAAAACCCGTTTCGAGCCTGACTTTGTTAACCACCATGTTGGATTTTGTTGATGTAGGTTCTATCGATGTCTATGTCGATGAAGCTCAGGTTGCGCAACGTGAGCAATCCATAGGCAAAGGCGGTCTGATGCCAGGGCGTGATTTTGCGACGGCGTTTTCTAGCCTTCGATCAAACGATCTGGTGTGGAATTATGTGGAAGCGAATTATCTTAAAGGCGAAGCACCGCCGGCCTTTGATCTTCTGTATTGGAATTCTGATAGCACCAATTTACCGGGTCCGATGTTTTGCTACTACTTACGCAATATGTACCTGGAAAATAATTTGAAAGTTCCAGGCAAGCTGTCTGTTAAGGGTGATCCGATTGATCTTGGCAAGGTCCAAGTGCCTAGTTTTATTTACGCCTCGCGCGAAGACCATATCGTGCCTTGGCGAAGTGCTTTTTCGAGCACCAATTTGATCAATGCCGGCAAGCGTAAAAATAATCGGTTCGTTTTAGGGGCCTCTGGCCACATTGCTGGCGTCATAAATCCGCCCGCGAAAAAGAAACGTAGCTACTGGAGCAACGACAAATTGCCAGAAACCGCGAGTGCCTGGATGGAAGGGGCGACCGAGCATCCGGGTAGTTGGTGGGGTGAGTGGGCTGATTTCTTGGCCAGTCACGCCGGGGAACAGAAAGAGGCACCGCGTAAGCTGGGCAACAAAGCTCATCCGCCGATAGAACCTGCGCCGGGTCGTTATGTAAAAGCTAAGGCCTGAGAGGGTCTGATTTATTGAAATGCTGCGGCGCGCTCTGACCTGATAGCATTTTGTAATTCATTCGGCTCCTGCGCCGCAATAAATGCTCATTTACCCAGCGCATACTTTCCTAAGTCATTGTTTTGGTGCACTATAGGCCCCCGACGCCGGTATATCCGTGCGAAATTTGATCATAATGTCGGCATTTCATTGCGACGCAAAATAACTGGACCACCCCATGAGTAGCTCAAAAAAGGCGTCGGAGCGCCTAATAAAGAAATATCCCAACCGCCGCTTGTACGATACGCAGACAAGCTCCTACATCACGTTAGCTGATGTGAAGCAGCTTGTTTTAGCTAATGAACAATTCGTGGTGGTCGATGCTAAATCGGAAGACGATCTGACGCGCAGTATTTTGTTGCAGATTATTTTGGAAGAAGAAGCCAACGGCCAACCGATGTTCTCTAGTTCATCGCTGTCTCAGATCATTCGTTATTACGGTCATTCCATGCAAGGCATGATGGGCTCGTATCTCGAAAAAAATATTCAGGTGTTTATCGACATTCAAAACAAGATGGCGGAAAACTCCCGTGGTGTGATCGACGAGAAGTCGTTTAGCCCAGAAATGTGGACGCAGTTCATGAGCGTTCAAGCGCCGATGATGCAAGGCATGATGAGCAACTACATAGAACAGAGCAAGAGCTTGTTTATGCAGATGCAAGATCAGATGCAAAGTCAGGCTAAAAATGTGTTTGGCGTTTTCCCTTTCCCGGGCGTGCCTGCCGCTGGTGGTACCGACGCAAAATAAGTACTTTGAATTATGCAGAGCCGGACTGAAATTTTACTCAGTCCGGCTTTTGTTTTTTAGCTAGCACCGGACAGCGAAGTGACAAAGCGGTAAAGGTTACAATGCTCGTTCACGCTACTTCTTATCAGCGATTTTCTTTTCAGCCCTCATGTCATCTACTCCACCTAAAGTTGGTTTTGTCTCGCTTGGATGTCCCAAGGCCTTAGTCGATTCTGAGCAAATTCTGACTCAGCTGCGCGCTGAAGGCTATGAAACGGCTAAGTCGTATGACGGCGCTGATCTGGTGATCGTTAACACCTGCGGTTTTATTGATTCGGCCGTTCAAGAATCGCTCGATGCGATTGGCGAAGCATTGAATGAAAATGGCAAGGTCATCGTAACGGGTTGCTTGGGTAGTAAAAAAGATGCAGCGGGAGACGACATTGTTCAAAAAATTCATCCCAAAGTATTAGCGGTTACTGGCCCGCATGCCTTGGGTGAGGTAATGAGTGCCGTGCACTTGCATTTACCTAAACCCCATGAACCTTTCATTGATTTGCTACCGCCACAAGGCGTAAAGCTCACGCCTAAGCATTACGCGTATCTGAAAATTTCTGAAGGTTGCAATCATCGCTGTAGCTTTTGCATTATTCCTTCTATGCGTGGTGATCTGGTGTCGCGACCGATTGCCGATGTCATGCTTGAAGCAGAAAATTTATTTAAATCCGGCGTTAAAGAATTGCTGGTGATCTCACAAGACACTAGTGCCTATGGTGTAGATATCAAATTCCGCACCGGTTTTTGGAATGGTAAACCTGTACGAACTCACATGACCGAGCTTGTTGCGTCATTAGGTGAGCTGGCAAAAAACTATGACGCTTGGGTCCGGCTGCATTACGTGTATCCGTACCCGCATGTCGATGACATCATTCCGCTGATGAATGGTGGTCATGTGTTGCCTTATCTGGATGTGCCACTTCAGCATTCACATCCCGACGTTTTGAAACGTATGAAGCGTCCAGCGAACGGCGAAAAAAATATCGAGCGCATTCAGGCATGGCGCAAAGTCTGCCCTGATATAACCATACGCTCTACCTTTATCGCCGGTTTTCCGGGTGAGACTGAAGAAGAATTTCAGCACTTACTCGATTTTCTGCAAGAAGCACAAATCGATAGACTGGGATGTTTTGCTTACTCGCCTGTTGAAGGCGCGGTAGCGAATTCGCTTGCCGAAGCCATACCTGACGACGTGCGAGAAGAACGCCGGGGCCGTGTGATGCAGTTACAAGAAAAAATTTCGCGTGAACGTCTGCAAGCAAAAGTAGGTAAAACGCAGCGCGTACTTATTGATTCGGTCGATCGAAATGGTGCGGTTGCGCGTTCCTCTGCCGATGCACCTGAGATTGATGGCGTGGTGTATGTGAAGCTGCCTTACGATCCCTCACGTCAACTCAAGGTAGGTGAATTCGTCGATGTGACGGTGACCGCTGCTGATGCTCACGATCTATGGGCAAGCGTTGATTAAGGTAGCTGTTTTTCTGTGAGCACCATGGATAAAAAACATTTACAGACGCTGCTAACTACTACGGACTATCGTCCACCGGAAGGCTTTAGCGCTTTTCCGACGGCCATTCATCACGCGTCCACCGTTATTTTCAAGGATGTTGCCGCACTGCGTGCGCGTAACTGGCAAGATAAAAATGCCTATACCTATGGGCTACATGGCACGCCCACTACATTCACATTAGAAGCGCGACTCGCGGAGATTGAAGGCGGTACGCACTGCTTACTTGCGCCCAGTGGTTTAGCAGCGATTGCGATGATTGATCTCGCATTGCTCAGTACAGGCGATGAGGTGCTACTTCCAGATAATGTCTACAACCCGAATCGCGAACTAGGTAATTGGCTGAGCGAATCCTTTGGCATCAGTGCGCGATATTACGACCCACTGATAGGTGAAGGTATTGCCGAGCTGATTCAATCCAACACACGTTTGATTTGGACTGAAGCGCCGGGATCGGTTTCTATGGAAGTGCCTGACATACCGGCAATTTGTCGCGTCGCTAAAGAAAAAAACGTCTTGGTGGCGCTCGATAACACATGGTCAGCAGGTTTAGCATTTCGTGCCTTTGATCATGGTGTGGATATTGTGATGCAGGCTCTAACCAAATATCATTCTGGCGGATCAGATGTATTGATGGGCGCAGTCATTACACGCTCTAAAGACTTACATCACAGAATAGAGCGAGCCCATATGCGCTTGGGCATGGGTGTATCGCCTGACGATACATTCTTGGTTTTGCGTGGCCTGCCCACCATGAAACTACGATTCGAAGCGCACGATCGCAGCGCGCGCGAAATCGCTACGTGGTTGAAATCGCGCTCTGAGATTACTCATGTCTTGCATCCTGCTTTCGTAGATTGCCCGGGGCATGTGAACTGGAAGCGAGATTTTACCGGTGCGGGAGGATTGTTTTCTGTGTTGTTTGATCCGCGCTTTACGGAAGCACAAACCGATCGCTTTATCGATAGCTTGAAATTATTTAAGATCGGTTATAGCTGGGGTGGTGCGAATAGCCTTGCTGTGCCGTATCGAATGGCAGCTATGCGCAAGCAATGGTCACATCAAGGTCAATTGGTGCGGTTAAATATTGGCTTGGAAGATACGCGCGATTTGATCGCTGATTTAGAGCAGGCACTTGCTACGTTGGCATAGCTTGATTATCTGAAAGATCGATAAAACCTCGAATCAATCGATACGCTTTCCATAACCACGCCACACCCCATATGAGCATCGCCAGCGGAATACCGATGATTGATAGCGCGACTAAGCCGCCGATTCCCACCCAAACCACATACCACCAAAACGACCGTATTTGCCAAGCGTGATGGCTATACAAAAAGCTGTCTTCGGTTCGGCCGCGTTTAACGTAATTGATAATTAAGGGAAGAAACGAAAGCAAGCCGAGAGAAAAAAACACGGAGGCCGCATGCCCAACATACAGCCACCAGAGCAGATTTTTCTGGGCTTCGGTATCAACGTCGTAGTAGATTTGATGATCCATAAAAATCAATCAGCCTAGGCGCAGTGCAGCAGATCAACGGAAAAGATTCAGTACACCATCTAAGCCAGAAAAATTCAATGCGACATCCGCTTTCTGTTGCACTATGGGTTTTGCGCGGTAAGCCACCGATAAGCCAGCTACCGACATCATTTCCAGATCATTCGCGCCATCGCCAATTACCATGGCATGGCTTGTCGGTACACTCAATGCAGCACATTCATTTTCAACGGTTTGTCGTTTAATCGTAGCATCAATAATATCGCCGATGACTTTGCCAGTGAGCTTGCCATCCACGATATCAAGCACATTTGCGCGCGTGTAATCGATAGCGAGTTCGTGTTGCAATCGGTCGGTGAAATAGGTAAATCCACCCGAGACTAAAACGGTGCGTATGCCTGCAGCCTTCACGCCCTTGAGTAATTCTCGTGCACCGGGAGATAAGCGCAGTCGTTGATCAAATACCTGATGCAGTGCTGAGGCATCGAGCCCTTTTAATAAAGCCACTCGACGCGTCAAGCTGGCACGAAAATCCAGTTCGCCACGCATGGCTGATTCGGTGATCTCCGCCACTTCCGATTTTAATCCATGCATATCCGCAATTTCATCGATGCATTCGATAGTGATCAAAGTCGAATCCATATCCATGACGAGCACACGAAAATCGTCGAGGCTATAGTCTTTACTAATAAAGCTGTGATCGATGTGTTCTTCTATGCAGCAATTTTCTACAGCTTCGCGAACGGATGGTGTATCGACTATGCCATTACAGCGAAAGGCAGAATCCGCGATAGCGGTAATCTGTGTGGCGTGAGCGAGGGAAGCGATTCGCTCTATGGTGTGACTAGTTGCTCCAGGGCCTTGCAGTATCAGTTTCATTGACTATGCATAAAGTAAAGTTAATCAGGACACCAACGCGCGTATCGTGGACTTGAGTTGCGTAACACGCGAATTCAAATCTGGCATAGCGACGGTGATTTTCAATTTATCTTGTCCGGATAATTTTATGTTTTTGCTTTTTTGTACTAAGTCTATGATGCGAATCGGATCAATCGGTGGTTTAGGTTCGAATTGCAGCGTAGCCGACTCGGCATGCGCATCGATTTTGATGATGCCTACGGTTTTTGCGGATATGCGTAATCGATGTGTCTCAACTAAGGCTTTGACGGCGTCGGGCAATTTTCCAAAGCGATCGATCATCTCTTCCTGCATGTCGTCAATCGCGTCGAGCGACTGACTGTTGGCGAGTCGCTTGTAGATAGAGAGTCGTTCATGCACATCACCACAAAAATCGCTGGGCAATAAAGCGGGCACATGCAAGTTGATTTCGGTAGTTGTCGATAAAGGTGCTGCCAGATCCGGCTCTTTGCCGTTTTTCAGTGATCTCACTGCAGCCATCAACATATCGGAATAGAGCTGGAAGCCGATTTCAGTCATTTCACCGGATTGGTTTTCGCCCAGCACTTCACCTGCACCGCGAATTTCTAGATCGTGCATAGCCAAATAAAAACCACTGCCGAGTTCTTCCATTTGTTGAATCGCTTCGAGACGGCGATCGGCTTGTTTCGTTAGCGAGTGCACATCATGAACCAACAAATAAGCATAGGCTTGGTGATGCGATCGACCGACTCGACCACGGAGTTGATGTAGCTGAGCCAAGCCGAATCGATCGGCGCGATGCATCACGATGGTATTGGCGGTGGGTACATCAATACCGGTTTCGATGATGGTGGTACACAGCAAAATATTAAAACGCTGCGATACGAAATCACGCATGACTTTTTCTAGATCACGCTCATGCATCTGGCCATGCGCAATCGCTATGCGTGCTTCGGGAATTAATTCTTCTAGGCGTACTTTTCGGTTTTGAATCGTTTCGACTTCGTTGTGCAGAAAGTAGACTTGCCCACCACGTTTGAGCTCGCGTAAACAGGCTTCACGTATAACCGAATCGGATTCGCTGCGAACAAAGGTCTTAATTGCTAAGCGCTTTTGCGGTGCTGTAGCGATGATAGAAAAATCGCGTAGTCCTTCAAGCGCCATACCGAGTGTTCTGGGTATTGGTGTGGCGGTGAGCGTTAGTACATCGACTTCAGCGCGCAGGGCTTTCAAGGCTTCTTTTTGACGCACACCGAAACGATGTTCTTCATCAATGATGACTAAACCCAGACGTTGAAATTTCACATCCGATGACAACAGCTTGTGGGTACCAATAACAACATCTATCGTACCTTCTCCCATACCTTTGAGCGCTAGCGTTACTTCTTTACCTGTGCGAAAGCGCGATAGCTCGGCAATTTTTACGGGCCAGTCTGCAAAGCGATCAGCAAAGGTTTGCGCATGTTGTTCAGCTAACAGGGTAGTGGGTGCTAGGATCGCGACCTGTTTGCCACCCATCACCGCGACAAACGCTGCACGCAGTGCGACTTCAGTTTTTCCAAATCCGACATCGCCGCAGATCAAACGATCCATCGGTTTACCGGAAGTCATATCTTTAATAACGGAATTAATGGCAGCGGCTTGATCCGGCGTTTCTTCAAATCCAAAACTCTCAGCAAAGGCTTCGTAATCATGCGCTGAGTATTCAAATGAATGACCTTGGCGCAGCGCGCGTCGTGCATATAAATTTAAAAGCTCTGCGGCGGTGTCGCGAATTTGCTCGGCAGCTTTGCGCTTGGCTTTATCCCATTGCCCTGAGCCTAAGGCATGAAGCGGCGCATCTTCGGGTGCGGCTCCAGAGTAACGTGAAATCACATGCAACTGTGATACGGGTACGTAGAGCTTGGTTTCTTTGGCGTATTCGAGATGGAGAAATTCCGTCTCACCTTCACCTAAATCCATACTAATCAAGCCGTGGTAGCGACCAATGCCGTGATTAATATGAACCACCGGATCGCCGATTTTAAGTTCGGACAAATCTCGAACCATAGAGTCGACTTGCGTGACGGCTTCTTGTTTTTTACGTCCTGCGCGGCGGCCACTGCCGGCGTAAAGCTCTGTCTCAGTAATGAATGCGATGTTACCGAGTGCATCAGATAGTAAGCAACCTGAATGCAGCGGCGATACGCATAGCATTAACTTTTCGTGATGCTGTACAAAATCGTCGAGGTTTTCACAGACCGCTAGCGGCATTTGGTATTCGTTGAAATACTCGCGCAGCGTTTCGCGTCGTCCGCTGGATTCTGCGCAAATCATAATTCGCGCAGGTGATTGCAGTACGAATGACCGCAAGTTGGCAAGTGGATCATCCTGCCGGCGGTTAACGGCGATGTCAGGAACCGGCGCTGATAGATCTGAAGCAGAGGGTGAGTGCGACATGACCCAACGACCGAAGGGCTTCAGCAGTGTGAAAAAATCTTCATCAGTAAGAAAAATTTCTTCGGGCGATAGCAGAGGGCGTTCGCGATCAGACTTTAAAAAATTGTAGCGTGAGCGGGTATCTGCCCAGAATCGCTTGATCGATGCATCAATATCACCGCACAGCGCAAAACTAGCGTCTTCGGGTAAATAATCAAACAACGTGGCTGTTAGTTCAAAAAACAGCGGCAGGTAATACTCGATACCTGCAGAGGCAATGCCATTGCCAATATCGCGATAAATGGTGGTGCGAGTGGGGTCGCCTTCAAATACTTCGCGCCAGCGGCTACGAAACGTGCTGCGCGAATTTTCATCCATAGGAAATTCACGCCCTGGAAGCAGTCGCACTTCTTTAACGGGATACAGCGATCGCTGCGTATCTACATCAAAGGTGCGTATGGTCTCGATACTGTCGCCAAATAAATCGAGTCGATAGGGAAGCACTGATCCCATCGGGAACAAATCAATCAAACCACCACGAACGGAGTACTCACCCGGTGACATAACTTGCGCGACATGCGAGTAGCCGGCTAAGGTCAGTTGTGATTTGAGGCGACTTTCATCCAGACGCTCACCTTGTTTAAAAAAGAAGGTGTAAGAAGCCAAAAATGAGGGTGGGCCCATGCGCACCAAGGCGGTGGTGGCGGGCACAATCAGCACATCACATTGCTTGTTTTGGATTTCGTGCAGCGTGGCGAGTCGTTCTGAGACCAGATCCTGATGCGGAGAGAAGGCGTCGTAGGGCAGCGTTTCCCAGTCGGGAAGCATGTGGCATCGCAGCGCGTGCTCGCCAGATTGGCCAAACCAGTGTATCTCTGTGAGCAGTCGTTGGGCATCTGGTGCGTCAGCCACCACGATGGTTAGCATTCGGCCTTCTGATTTGAGCGCGTGCCCGGCCTGCGCCAGCACATACGCCTCGCCCGCGCCATGCAGGGCGGGAAGTACAAATCGGTTGCCGGCTTTCGGTAGCGGGGTGGTTGAGTTCAGGGGCATGGTTTGCAAAGACGCTACTGTCTTCGCGAGTGAGGGCTCAGGGAGCCGGATACGAGGCTTGATTGACAGTAAATGACACTAAAATATCGTAGTACGATTATAAATTAGTTCTTGAATCTTAGAGATGCGATCAAAATACGTTGTCTTAGTTCTTCGTAGCTGAAACAACGCGTTCCCGGAAAGCGACTTTCCGTTCACCTTAGGGTTTTTCCTCGTTACGTTTGATGAATGTGCCGCGATTTATTGCATTAATACCCGCCGCTGGTGTGGGTGCGCGTATGGGTGCCACGGTACCCAAGCAGTATGCCGAGCTGCTGGCTAAGCCTATGATTGAGCATGTGATGGATACCTTTGTCGATTGCGATCAGATTCACCAGATTTTTGTCGTGGTTAGCGCCGACGATGCATACATCGATGATATTCCGACTAAACCGCGCACGCAGATACTTCGCTGTGGTGGCGCGACTCGGCAAGCATCTGTGACAAATGGTTTGCAGGCCATGCAATCGCAGGTGGACCCCAACGATTGGATACTGGTGCATGATGCCGCTCGACCAGGCCTGACAGTAACTCTAATAGATAAACTGATTGCCGCGGTGAAGGATGATCCGGTTGGCGGCTTGCTTGCGCTGCCTGTGGTGGATACGATTAAGCGCAGCGATGCCCATGGCCATGCTGATCATACGGTGTCGCGCGAGCATTTGTGGGCGGCACAAACACCGCAAATGTTTAAACATGCGCAGTTACTCATAGCATTGCAAAGTGGCAGCCATGTGACCGATGAGGCGAGTGCGATTGAGGCTTTGGGTCTCAAGCCAACATTGGTTGAAGGTAGTCCCCGTAATTTCAAAGTCACCTTGCCGCACGATGTTTTGCTGGCTGAGCTCTATATCAAAGGAATCGCATGAAAAAGGCACCACCCTATCGCATTGGTCAAGGCTATGACTGCCACGCGTTAGTACCCGGTAGGGCGCTAATAATGGGTGGAGTAAAAATTCCTCATCGATTGGGTTTGCTGGGTCATTCGGATGCGGATGTGTTGCTGCATGCGATTACGGATGCATTGTTTGGCGCGGCGGGCCTGGGCGATATCGGTCGACATTTCCCCGATACCGATCCTAACTATGCAGGTGCCGATTCACGCACACTGCTCAAAGATGCCGGACGTCGAGTAAGGGAAGCAGGTTACGAAATAGGCAATATCGATGCTACAGTCATCGCCCAAGCACCGAAAATGGCTCCGCATATCCCCGCCATGATCATAAATATCGCTGCTGACCTTGAATTGGACCCTCAACAGGTGAATATCAAGGCAAAAACCAATGAACGCCTTGGTTGGGAGGGGCGCGAAGAGGGTATGGGCGCTGACGCGATTGCCCTGATTTATCGCAGTTGATAATAGTTCTCATCTAGCGCTAGCTCAAATCCGATTGATTTTCTTAATCGCCTAGATTGAGAACCTCAATTTGAGATTTTGGTCTTATGAGGCCACAATCCGTTTCTGAAAGCCTATACTGCGCAGTCGGTTTTCAGTCTTGATCGTTTGTTTTATCTCAAACAGAAGGTCTTGACGCCGCGTTTTCCCCACCGAATTACAAAGGAGATATCTATGTCCAATCTGAAGGGCTCCAAAACTGAAGCCAATCTGAAAGACGCTTTTGCAGGCGAATCACAAGCCAATCGTCGCTATCTGTATTTCGCGAACAAGGCAGACATTGAAGGCCAAAATGATGTGGCAGCACTGTTCCGTTCGACCGCAGAAGGCGAAACAGGTCATGCGCATGGTCACCTCGAGTATCTCGAGCTAGTAGGTGATCCTGCAACGGGTCTGCCAATCGGCTCATCACGTCAAAACCTGATGGCAGCTGTTGCTGGCGAAACGCATGAGTACACAGATATGTACCCAGGCATGGCTAAAACAGCACGTGAAGAAGGTTTCGACGAAATCGCTGACTGGTTTGAGACGCTGGCTAAGGCAGAGCGTTCACACGCTAATCGCTACCAAAAAGCTCTCGACGCACTGGTCGACTAAGCAAGCAACACCCTTGTTTTGTAGCGCGTCAGGCCCAGCTATTGCAAATGACGCGCTGACAAACTGAACAAACCTCTCTGCCAAGCAGAGAGGTTTGTGTCAGGCGTAACGTCCTCCTTGCAACATGGACCGCCTGACATCAACACCTTTTCCATTTCGAGAGACTCCACTATGTCACGTGAAGGTAATTTGGAAGCACCGACCCGGCATCCGCTTGATTGGGTCTCCAAAGAGTTTTATGACGAAGACGCTTTAAATGCCGAGCTTGAGCGCGTATATGATATTTGTCATGGCTGTCGGCGCTGCGTGTCGTTGTGCCAGTCGTTCCCCACGTTATTCGATCTCGTTGATGAGTCCGAGACGATGGAAGTCGATGGTGTCGATAAAAAAGATTACATGAAGGTAGTTGATCAATGTTACTTATGCGATCTCTGCTACATGACAAAATGTCCTTACACGCCACCGCATGAATGGAATCTCGATTTCCCTCATTTGATGTTGCGCGCCAAGGCGGTGAAATTTAAGCAAGGTCACGTCACTGCTCGCGACAAATTTCTATCCAATACAGATGGTCTCGGTTCATTTGCAGGTATACCGATTGTGACGCAGGCAGTGAATGCCGCGAACAAAGCACAAGCTACGCGTGGGCTGCTAGAAAATGTATTGGGCATCGATAAAAAAGCCTGGTTACCAGAATTTGCGAGTACTAAATTCCGCTCGGGCGCAAAAAAATCGACGGACCATCCAGTCACTGCCGGTAAAAATACACCCGGTAAAGTCGCTATCTATTCGACCTGCTACGTGAATTACAACGAACCCGGCATCGGTCATGATTTGTTGGCCATCCTTGACCACAATAAAATTCCTTATGTGATGGTGGATAAGGAAGCTTGCTGCGGTATGCCTAAGTTAGAGCAGGGCGATCTTGAGGGCGTTGCAGAGAAAAAGGCGATCAATATTCCTCATTTGGCGAAGCTCGCGCGCGAAGGCTATGCCATCTTGACACCTATCCCTTCGTGCACGCTCATGTACAAACAAGAGTTACCGCTGATGTTCCCTGATTGCGCTGATACGCAATTAGTGAAACAGGCCATGTGGGATCCGTTTGAATATTTTGTGACGCGCAATCGCGATGGTTTGTTGAATACCGATTTCAAACATTCGCTAGGCCACATCTCATATCACATACCGTGTCATTCACGCGTGCAAAATGTGGGACGTAAGACGGTCGATATGTTGCAACTGGTGCCTGACACGAAACTGAATGTCGTTGAGCGTTGCTCTGGGCATGCGGGTACCTATGGCGTTAAAAAAGAGTTTCATGCCAATTCGATGAAAATTGGTAAACCTGTATTTAAAGCGATGGCAAATGATGAGCCGGATTACATTTCATCCGACTGTCAGCTTGCCGGACACCACATTGCGCAGGGTATGGAAGAGAATGGATTGAAAAAAGCTGAAATGGCTCATCCACTGACACTACTGCGTAAAGCTTACGCTATTTGATTTTCTAAGGAGTGCACCATGATTATTTCCCGTGAAAGCTTAATGTCGCTGGAAACGTATTCGAAGCAGCGCAACGATTTTCGTAAACAGGTGATTGAGCATAAAAAGCATCGTACCGTTTATCTTGGTAATCACGTTAGCTTGCTGTTTGAAGATGAGATGACGTTGCGTTATCAAGTCCAAGAAATGCTGCGTATTGAAAAGATTTTTGAAGATGATGGCATTCAATCTGAGTTAGATGCCTACAACCCTTTATGCCCAGATGGTAGTAATTTCAAGGCGACGATGCTGATTCAATATGGTAATGTCGCAGAGCGTAAAGTAGCGCTAGCAAAGTTGATTGGTATTGAAGATCGTTTGTTTATTCAGGTGGAAGGTCAGAGTCGCGTTTATGCAATTGCTGATGAAGATCTTGAGCGCGAAACTGAAGAAAAAACATCCGCTGTTCACTTCGTTCGCTTTGAGCTCACCCCTGACATGAAATCAGCGCTGAAAAGCGGAGCGCAAATCATGATGGGTTGTGATCATCCGAACTACCCTGTGCATGTGGAAGAAATTCCACAAGAAACACTGGCAGCTTTGCTGAAAGATCTTTCGTAATATAACTCTGTTGAGTTAAGCCAGCAAAATTAGGCAGGCAGAGTAATAAGAACCGCGAGTCCACCAGCCTCGCGGTTTTTTATTTCCAGTCGTCCTTGATGACGTTGCACAACGCGATCAACAATTGCTAATCCTAAACCGGCGCCGTTGGCCTGACTACGTGCGGCATCGAGACGAGTGAATGGTCGCAGTACATGACTAAGCTGATCTTCGGGTAGACCGATGCCGTGATCAGCGACCTCAAGTCGTATTGTTGATCCTTCTTGGTAAGCGCTGATATCAATATCGGCGATTGATGTGCCCGGTGTCTTTCCGTAGCGCTTGGCGTTCTCAATCAAGTTGCGCACTAATCGATCAATCTCGGTGGCGTTACAGCGTAAGCTGAGTTTTTCGGGGATAGTGATCGTTATTTTGATATCCGATCGACGTTGATATTCATCGACGATTTTTTTGAGTGATGCTGCAAGATCATGCTGAATAAATCGTTCGGGATCCGCAGGGCGAGCATAGTCAAGAAATTGCGCGATGATAGCTTCCATCTGCGATAGATCAGATTGCATACCTTTGAGTGCTTCTTCTGACAAACCCGCCATTTCTACTTCTAGCAGCATGCGAGAAATCGGTGTGCGTAAATCATGTGATATACCCGCCAAGATTACAGCGCGATCTGATTCCACTTGTTTTAAATCGTGCACCATTTGATTGAAGCTTTGATTTGCTTCGCGAATTTCAGTCGGGCCTTGCTCGGGTAAGACTGCAGGCGTGTCTCCACGCGCTACTGCGCGTGCAGCAGATGAAATTCGCGCCAGCGGTTGATTAATGAGTCGACTAATAAATGCAGCACCAATCAAGGACAGCAATAGCGTGACAGTAGCCCAGCTTAGCCACTGAACTCCTGAGGCTTGTTCTACACGCTCGCGATCGAGCATGAGCCAATAGTCATCATCATCAATGCGGAAGCTGACCCAAAACCCACGAATGTCGTTTACATAGCCGGCAAAGCGAGTGTCTTCTCCCAAGCGAGCTTGCACACTGTCTTCAATGACTTGTATTAAATCGCTGTCTGGCATCGGCTCTGTGTCATCGTCATCTTCGCGCGGATAGACACGAATACCTTGTGTGCTGGCTAGATCAAACAATAATTCTCGACGTAATGCGGGTGCTGAATGTAACAAGGCAGCACGTGTGATGGTGACAATAGAGACGACTTGCGCTGCGACTTGCTCACCGCGAGGTACACGTTCAACGATACGAAAACTAGCCACCCATGCTGCCATGCTGGTGGCGATTAAAAAAGCTAATAGGAAAAAGGTGCGCCAAAACAGGCCGCTACGCAAACCTGTTAAAAGCTGGGATGTTGACTGGCTAGCGGGATTGTTCATCCGGTATAAATACGTAGCCTAATCCCCACACCGTTTGTATATAGCGAGGTAGTGCGGGATCAGGTTCAATTAATTTGCGTAGTCGCGAGATTTGCACATCCAGACTGCGGTCAAAGACTTCGTATTCACGACCGCGCGCAAGCTCCATAAGTTTTTCACGAGAGAGCGGCTGACGAGCATGGCGCGCTAAAACTTTTAATACTGAATACTCACCAGAGGTCAGCGCGATTGGTTGCCCAGATTTAGTTAGCGATCGTTTCGCAAGATCGAATTCGAATTCGCCGAATTTATAAATCTCATTGTGATCGGATGGTGCACCCGGCAGATCGGTAGGGGTTACACGTCGCAGTACCGCGCCGATGCGGGCGACTAGTTCACGCGGATTGAAGGGCTTAGGTAGGTAATCGTCAGCACCGATTTCTAGACCGGTAATGCGATCAGCATCTTCACCTTTGGCGGTGAGCATGATAATGGGAGTGGCATCACCACCGCCACGCAGACGACGGCAGATGGATAAACCATCTTCACCCGGTAGCATCAGATCGAGCACCAACAGATCAAAGCGTTCGCGGATCCATAGACGATTCATTTCGATGGCGTTAACGGCTACCGACACGGCAAATCCGTGCTCACTCAAAAAACGCTTGAGCAGATCGCGTAGGCGGGCATCATCATCAACCACCAGTATTTTTGCCTGACTACTAGGCGTGCGGCGCGAGGGCACAGGCTTGGGTGTGTTTGTCGAGTCCATGGCCGTATGGTAACTTCGTTCCTGCGAATGATTGCGTTTGACCGTGCCATGATTACAAAGCTTTACAAATTCGGCCAGACAACCATGGTATTGAATGATTTCCACCTTACGAGTAAATGGCTACCTAGCCCCATGAAACCCCTCAACATCCTTGTTTTTATAGCGCTTATGGCGGGTAGTCAGGGTCAAGCCTTGTCTGCGCCAGAGCAGGGCGGGGATGCGCGCCCGCGTCCAGAGCGCCCCAAAGGATCTAATGCTACTGACCAGTCCGGCAAGCAGGATGATGCCCGTCAGCGCGATGCAGAACATCGCCCACCCAAGTTGTCACCAGAAGAGCGCAAGGCATTGCGACAGCAAATTCATGAGGTCGGGCACGATCTTTATCCGGCTAAGCGCTGAAAATTCTGGTCCAACTATGGCGTGAGACTAAACCTCACGCGATCGAACTGTATAAAAATTAGTCAGCCTTTTGCTAGGTCAGGCTTTACGTCTCCCGAGATCCTAAGCATGTCACTCCGGCTGCAGCTAGATTACGATGCGGCGCGCGCTAACGATGAGTTGGCTGAGGTGCTGGCCAACATTAAGCTAATGGAAGTGGCTTGATTTAAGGTCGTTTTTTTTCGACTTAAACAAAAAGTTAAGCAAAGACCACGCTGGTTCGCCCAGTAGCGCGAGAGCGAGAGGACTTTCGAACAACAATCTCAACATCTCGTCCTAGTCTATTCATGCAATCGATCAGTTTGGCTTCACTGATGCCACGAAACTGACCACGTAGCATGCCCGAAAGCTTGGGCTGCGGCATACCAAGAATCTCAGCAGCTTGGACCTGAGTGAGATGACGATTCTTGATAATTTCCCCGATCTTGGCTGCCAAAATAGCTTTGACTTTCATTTCCTCAGCATTGGGTAAACCAAGGTCTTCGTAGACGTTGGCTGATCCATTTTTGATTTCAATTTCAATCATTCCCAACTCCTTTGGCATGCGCTTGCGCAGCTTTAAAACGTTCGCGAATCAAATCAATATCCTGCTTCGATGTCTTGATGCCTTGCTTGGATTTCTTTTGAAAGCAATGGAGCACATAGACAGTGTCAGTGATCTTGACGGTGTAAACAGCCCAGTAGGTATCGCCCATATGGTCTTCGACCACCTCCACCACGCTGGCTCCACCAAATCCCTTGAGGGGCTTAGTCTGTGTATGCTTTTTACCAGCCTGGGCCAAGTGCAAAGCAAATCCGAATACGTCAATGACATCCTCAGGCATGGCAAGCAGATCTTTTTTCGAAGACCCTACCCAGTACAAAGTTTTGGATTGACTGGTCATTGGAAGAATATACCTATTTGGATATAAGGCGCAAGTTCGCTGCGCTTAAAGGACCCGCAGAAGTAGAAATTTTGTCAAAACATAAATTAAAGTGGGTTGCACTATCGCGACGAAGCTATTCCGGTTAATGGCTTTCCGCCAAGGTCATCTCTGAATGCCTTGCTTACTTCTTCCAATTGACATGTTCTTTTTTCAGAAACTAATACAAACTTCCAACCAACGGAGTCACGCCATGAGCCAACTTGCCCAATCCATTCTTTCGCAAGCCCAATCCTTACCCGAAGGAGGACTGCTTTCGCCTAAGGAATTCCTGCACATGGGTTCACGTGCAGCGATTGATCAGACTCTTTCCAGGCTTGCTCGTGAAGGAAAACTTCTCAGGGTCGGGCGAGGTGTCTACTCGGTCTCAGTTCATGGTCGCTTTGGTGTTCGACCTCCTTCGACTGAATCAGTGGTTGAAGCAATTGAGTCTGCTAGTGGGGAGACAGTGGTAGGTAGCGGTGCTGCCGAGGCCAATGCTTTAGGGTTAACGACTCAGGTTCCTACGCGTGAGGTTTATCTGACTTCTGGTCCGTCTCGGCGCTTGAAACTAGGAAATCGAGAAGTTGAGCTTAAGCATGGCAATCGGTCGCAAATGCTTTTGGGTAAACGTCCGGCTGGCCAAGCTATACGTGCACTTATCTGGCTTGGTCCAGAACGAGCGCCCACGGTCTTGGAAGTGCTCAGAAATAAACTGCCTAGTCAAGAATGGGAGGCTATGCGAAGTGCTCGCGCTGGGTTACCAAGCTGGATGGCTAAAGCGGTAAGCGAGGTGGCCATTTGCTGATTCGTGGTTTGTCCTCAGTAGAAAAGATCTACCAAGATACTGCTCTTGAAGTATTCCGGCGGTTTCATAAAACCGACCATCATTGTCGGTGCAATTGATGGCACGCTGCCCGAGTTTATTGTTCCGCCTCAGGCGTTGCAGTTCTTTTCAGACATACTCAGGCAAATGGTAAAGCGAGAACCTATGGTGCTCTTTGCTCAAAAATACGAATTAACCACGCTAGAAGCAGCTGCATTCTTGAACGTTTCAAGACCATTTGTAATTAAAGAAATAAACGAAGGAAAATTACAATGCAGATTAGTCAATAGCCATCGCCGCATTGAATTTCAAGAATTGGTTAGGTATCAAGTTGAGCAAAAGAAGCGCTCAGAAGAGACTTTGAAGAAGATTCGAAATTTTTCGGATGAAATGGGTGAGGAACTCTGACGGCGATAAGCGGAAGATACACAGCTGTACTTGATGCCTGTGTATTTTTTTCTCGTTTACATCGAGATATATTATTAAGCATCGCTCATGCTGATCTGTATACGGCGAGACGGTCTGCTGAAATCGAAAAAAATGGACAACCAGCTATAAGAAAAAATATCCTGATGCTTAAATACACCGTCGGGTAGATTTAATGAGCTTGTAAGTTATTTCATACAAATAATAACGTATGCATAAAATTCCTTATCCCAATCCCGGTGAGATTCTCTCCGAAGAATTTTTGCAGCCACTTGGTATCTCGGCGTATCGACTAGCCAAAGAGATTGGTGTGCCTCAGATGCGCGTTAGTGAAATCATTGCAGGCAAACGTGCTATTACCGTAGATACAGGTTTGCGCTTGTCGCGGTACTTTGGACTCAATGATAGTTTTTGGACTGGTCTGCAGTTAGATTACGATGCGGCGCTCGCTAAAGACGAGTTGGCTGAGGTACTGGCCAACATTAAGCCAATGGAGTTCTAGTTGGTCATGTAGATTTGATCACGACAATTCAATTGTCATGACTTCTACCAAATCTCCAGACTTAAGCAATCGGGTGGTATTTGAGAAAAAGCTTTGTCTCGACTGACTAGCGTTGATTTAACTGACGCCGCATGGGCAGCAATCATCATGTCGAAATCACTCAAATTGATTCCTTGTGATTCTAGGCTATTGCACAATTCACCATAGTGGACGGCGGCTTGTTCATCCCAAGGCAGTACATCAATTCGCAATAGTACTTGGGTGAGCGCATTTCTCAGTCGAGTCGGTTGGCCTCTGCGGTGTAATCCGTATTCCAGCTCGGCCAAGGTCACGCTGGACATTGCGACCTGACCAACGGCGACCTTTGTTAATCGATTCAGTAAATCATTATCGCGGCCCTGCATGATGTGACTGATGATGTTGGTGTCGAGCAGGTAGTGCTTGCTCATTTTTGGCCGTTCTCAAAGGGGTCGCGACGTGTGTTGGTTTGGCGGCGCTCAATGAGCAAATCTTCCTCGGCGTTGAGTTTCACAACATCGATTAAACCCTGCCAATCGGTTGGTTTGCGGGACAGCACTACATCTCCCGTGACGGGGTCATGGCGGATGAAGACTTCCGTCACATCAAATCGAAATTCCAGCGGTAGGCGCACCGCTTGGCTGCGCCCGGTGGTAAAAATCTTAGCAGTTTGGTACATGACGCCTCCGCGAG
>JACCEE011648210.1_pt1 | contig 42902 bp, 40 predicted proteins | sample 7449931 | NCBI WGS metagenome assembly JACCEE01 (sample SAMN15323457, study PRJNA562643) | freshwater metagenome | isolation source: river surface water | place: USA:Blue River Watershed | collected 2017-08-19 | reverse complement strand
GCAAGATGGTGAGCAGCAGAACGGTTGCAAACGAAGGCGTGATGAGCTTGAACACAGATGGCTTGAGCAACGGAGTGTACTTGGTACAAGTAACTTCAGGTAGCAAGCAAGTGACCAAGAAGATCACAGTTCAAAAGTAAACCTATCTTTTAAAAGTATATGGTTTTTTGGTTCAGGGCCAGCACCTTCGGGTGCTGGCCCTTCTTTTTGTAATACACAAAAAATTATTGAACCACCAATCGGGAAGTTGAAACCCCGGTATTCGTTTTTACTTGAACCAAATAAGTTCCAGAAGAAAATTCAGCCAAATCTAATTCATCAACAGCACCCAACGTCAATACCCCTCTTCCCATAACATCCATAACTAGAACCTGTTTGATTGCACTCGCACTCAAAATACGAACCCTATCGCTGGCTGGATTTGGATACAACAAAATCTCTTCTTTTTGCACCAACAAATCATTGCCCATCGCAAAATCCCAAATGGGTTGCTCTGCAGCCGCCAATAATTCGGCACCATAAACACCCAAATTCTTCAATTCAGAAATACCCATACCAAAATCACTGGCCACATAGCCAACAACCGACAAATCTGCTGGTTTAAACCTAGAATAAATGGCACCCGTTGGACCAAAATCCGCAGCCGTGGGCATTCCCAAAGATAACATTGTATCAGGAACCGTTAAACCAAACGTATATGACAAAGTTTCTCCAGATTTCATTACGCCAGACAGTCCAGCAATTTGCGAACCGTGTTTCCCCCCATCGGTAGACCATACCACGCGATTGTGATAATAACCCACCAACGTTTTGTTTTTGCCAAAAAATATACTCTGAGAATCTCTGGTCAAGTTAAACTCTACCCGTTGATCCCAACCAGCGCCCAATCCACGTACTGTCTTTTCCTTCAACATCACACCAAAGCGAATCCCCCCTTTGTCTAGCGCATCCAAAGATTGCAATTCCAATTTACCTGTAACCTTCCTTGTCTTGGGATTGAAAACCAAGTCCTTCACCGCCACAGTTGCCGAATGATTCGCTTTTGATATCGCCGCTTCCACAGCTGACGCATACAATTTCGGATCACCGATGGTTGTCTTACGATCAATCACAATAAACGGCATTGAATCCAAGGCAGCTGGCGCATTGGCATTGTTCATATTGTCATTAATGTGGTGCGACACAAAAATCACCTTACCCGAAAATTTTACTTGCAATGAATCTAAAATTTGGTTGGCGGCCGGACATTGGCTGCACCATGTAGCCGTATATGCTTCAACCAAAACTGGCGTTTTGGCCACACCGCTTCCCACCTGAGCCACATAATCAAAAATCATTGGCAATGTATCATTGCTGGCATTGTCATCGGCTCCACCGCCATTCAACGTCAGCCAAACCTTGATCCTAGCACGATCACCGGGCTGCATATCGCGCTGAATGTTCTTAGATACCAACGCACTCCTATAATCTGTAAAATTCACAAATGTCAAAGGATATGCCTGGGGCGATTCACCGTTGACTTGCACATTCAACCAATAATCGGTGCTCGGCGTATTCCCATGCACCGTAAAAATCCCATTCACCGCCAAATCTATACCCAAACCACTCTTCACATATTGAGTACCGGCGGGCCTTAATCCATACCCAGTTGACAAAGAAGCATCCAACGTTTTTTTCTTACCCACCGCAAATGTCACAAAGGAATTGTCGATGAACGACTTGCTCTGCAGCGGGATCTCATTCAACAAATCACTCAATTCGGCCATAGCATACGTCTCAAGCGGACCCATAACAATACCGTTGGCTTGTTTCAATTTCACCGGCACACTGTCGGCATACCAAGCATATTCAGAGCCCCATCCCATCCGAACGATGTGAATGGATGAACCATTCTCTTCCAACACCACAGCATTATAACTAAACGTACCATATTTATTGGCCGTATCAGCCCCCACTGTAAATGATTGAAATTTGATCCAATGCTGCCTGTTCGGCGACTGTCCAACCGTTTTCACCAACACCCGATCATTGCTACCCTTGGCCATCACCCCACCAACCACTACCGAGCCGGGAGCGATTCGAGCATCGGGCAAACTGGATATCAAAAAATCCATCGGCACAGCAACCCCACTACCAAAATACACCGATCCATTCTTTGTGGCACGGAATTTTTTCACTCCACTACCATTGAATTGAAAGGCAAATGGTATGCTGTCTTCCAATGAATACCCTTTGCTGAGCGTATCCCACTTCAAAGCGCGCCATCCACTGCCTTCGGCCACATCGTCTCGTTCTATATTCAACGACCTAGGATTAATTCCTTTTGCATCGGGATTGTTTTTCACCTCAAATAAGTGATAGGCATTTTGCGACATCGCGCTGCCCGATAGCAATATCATACCACAACACGTGATAAACCTTTGCGAATAATTCATAGAAAATAAATTTGTAGAAAGTTATTAAAAATACTCACGCAACCCAATTACAAGGCCTTCACCTCATTCACCAACTTCTGCAAGCTGGCCTTGGCATCACCAAACAACATACCGCACTTGGGATGAAAGAACAATTCGTTCTCGATACCCGCATAGCCCGCCTTCATGCTTCGCTTCAACACAATGATTTGCTTAGACTGATCCACATCCAAAATGGGCATGCCATAAATAGGACTCGTTGGATCTGTTTTTGCCGCAGGATTCACCACATCGTTTGCCCCAACCACCAGTACAACATCTGTTGTGGCGAATTCAGGATTGATGTGTTCCATCTCAATCAGCTTATCATACTCAACATTGGATTCAGCCAACAAAACGTTCATGTGACCGGGCATACGTCCAGCCACAGGGTGAATCGCATACTTCACATCAACGCCTTCAGCCTCGAGCAAATTCTCCAATTCATGACAAACGTGCTGAGCCTGAGCCACGGCCAAACCGTAACCTGGCACGATGATCACTTTTGATGCGTACTTCATCATGATCGCAACATCTGTGGCTTGAACCTCACGAACACTGCCACCCGAAGCGCTGGTTGTGCTACCACCACCATTGCCTCCAGCCATACCAATCAATACATTCATCAATGAGCGATTCATCGCCTTACACATCACCACTGTAAGAATGGTTCCAGCAGAACCCACCAAAACACCACCCATCAACATGACTTTGTTCTGGTACAAGAAACCACCGCAAGCAGCAGCAACACCCGTAAACGAATTCAACAACGAAATCACCACCGGCATATCCGCACCCCCAATTGGGAATACAAACAACAATCCGTATACCACTGCCAACGCAATGGTGATATAAAAGTAGAACGACGAATGATCCGCATTGAAAGATTCATAATTCAAATACGCCACACCCAAAATCGCAATCAACACAACCGCATTGATGATTTGTTGTGAAGGGAATCTGAAATCGCCAATTTTTCCATTCAATTTGCCCCAAGCCACAATCGACCCAACAAAAGAAATGGTACCAATGATCAATCCTGCGATTACAGGGATATAAAGACCCAACGACAGTGCCGATGCGTGTTCCATGGTTTCAGGGTTCGCCGCCTCGTGCAACAAATGCCTCCACTCAATGATCGATATCAATGCCGCACTCAACCCGCCCATACCGTTAAACAAACTCACCATCTCAGGCATCGCAGTCATTTGCACCCGCTTGGCCATCAAAGTGCCAATCACTGTACCTGCCACAATCGCAACCATGATATACTCAAGGTTATTGATCACGTGAAAGCCCTTCGAATTGAAAAACAAAGCCGCCACAACGGCCACCGCCATACCAAACGCCGCCACCAAATTGCCCTTTCGGGCAGAATCGGGCTGACCCATCATTTTCAAACCCACCACGAAGCTCACCGAGCCCACGAGGTATCCAATTTCCATATACGGCATCATGATGCTTTTTCTCCTTTCGGTTTCTTCTTAAACATTTCCAACATGCGGTCCGTCACCACAAATCCACCAATGACGTTCAATGTGCCCACAAAAACGGCCAATGTGCCAAAAACGAGCGACAATGTATCTCCTGGCGATGCGTTTCCCATCACGATAATCGCACCAATCAACACAACCCCGTGAATGGCATTCGCACCACTCATCAAGGGCGTATGCAACACACTGGGCACGTGTGAAATCAACTCCACACCCACAAAGATCATCAAGATCACCAAGTAGATGAGGTTCAAAATATTCTGTTGTTCGTACTGCGCGATCAAATCGGCAATACCCTGAAAAAATGCTTCCATGCTTTTTCTTTTATACGTTATGATAAATTTCACCGTTCGAACAAATCAAACAGCCTTGTACAATTTCATCGTTGCGATCCAATACCAACTCTCCCTTCGGCGCAACCAATTTCAACAATTCCCAAATGTTCCTTGCAAACAATTCACTGGCGTTCGCACTCAATTCCGATGGCATATTCACTGCACCCACCAACCTCACACCACCCACAACTTTCACCTTGCCCGCTTCGGTTTGAGAACAGTTACCACCTTGTTCCGCCGCCATATCGATGAGCACAGAACCCGATTTCATCAATCCCAACTGCTCATCATCTACCAAAATCGGCGCTTTCCTTCCGGGCACCAATGCAGTAGTAATCACCAAATCTGCCTGAGCCAAACTCTTATTCACAGCCTCTCTTTGAGCCGCGCGATATTCTTCCGTGGCCTCTTTTGCGTATCCGCCTTCAGAACCCACTTCAACACCCTTTACTTCGATAAATTTTCCACCCAAGGATTGTACTTGCTCTTTGGTTTCTGGTCGAACATCCGTGGCCTCAACCACAGCACCCAAACGTTTTGCCGTGGCAATAGCCTGCAAACCCGCCACTCCCACACCAAAAATCAACACTTTTGCTGGCGTCACCGTTCCAGCTGCCGTCATCAACATCGGGAAAATCTTATCCAAATGATAAGCCCCCTCTATCACTGCACGGTAGCCTGCCAAATTGGCCTGTGAACTCAATACATCCATGCTTTGAGCCCGAGAAATACGAGGAATGGCATCCAAACTCAATACAGACAAACCCGCCCCATTGAAGGCCGAAATCAACTCTGCATTGCTCCTGTGATACATCAAACTCACCCACAAACTGCCCTTAGGCAATGATGCAGCCACCGCAGCTTCAGGCATATTGATCTGCACGTACATCGCAGCATCATTCATGGCACTGCGATCCACCACCAACGCACCCGCTTCTGAGTACATCTCATTTGAAAAGTGTGAGCCCAATCCGGCGCCCGACTCGATCAAAACTTCATTGCCCATCTGTATCAAACTCTTTGCAACCTGTGGTGTTATGGCTACGCGGTTTTCCCCAGCACGGGTCTCTTTTAAGACGGCTATTTTCACAATTGATTTTTAGATTTTGAAGCGAATATACACAAAAAAAGGGGCCTTTCAGCCCCTTACCATTCGGTTAAACCGGTTCAAATTAGATTTTACAAAACTTCAACACCCTACCGGCATTACCGATGGTGTAAATCCCTGGCTTTAAAAAAGATACATCCAACACACGATCACCCTTCCAAATCAATGGTAACTCAGCGCCGTTCATATCTTGCACGCGTACGTCTTTTTGGTTCTTTACACCCTCCAAAGCCAAAATACCTTCCGCCGGATTTGGGAACACCTCAAACCCACTCACCCCCAAACCACTGGGCGCTTCATTGCCCAAAGCGCCAATAAATCCATCCCTGTATCTCACCTGATTGGGCGTAAATCTACCGTTGGTTGGATTTACAGTTCCACTCACTTCCATCACCGGAATCCGTTCACTCAACGAAAGCCATTTGTACGTCAATGTTTTCCTGGGCACTGGAAACCTTCCAAACTGCGATGTCACAGTATCTATCTGATCCACAAATGCACGCAATCTCAACACATTGGTGTACTCCTTATAGGGAGTTTTAATGGTACCCCAACCATCTGCATCATTGTATCGCTTACCTGCCTGAACCAATGCAAACAAATCGCCTGGTATGCTAAACTTAAAATTAAAACTGCTAGTATCCTTATCACCATAATTCAATGGAAATTGATAAATCTCGTCCTCATCCACATACATCGCAGCCAAGGGAAATCCCGAATATTGATAGCCGATACCTTCCGTCTTAAAAACCTTAGACCCGTTGGTGTAAAATGAATACACATTGGTTAAAGTGATGGGGCCCGCACCAATGGTATCCGCCGTTTTCTGACCTATCTGTCCGAAAAAATAAAAAGAATATGGCGTTTTGTTGGCACTGTAGTAATTCAACAATTGCTGTCGCTGTGGTGTCATCCCACTGAAATCCCAACTCATGTTCGCACCACCCGTTTCATAATTGCTGGGCAAATCTGTGGGCAAAGCATTGGAATACCGCAACGTATCCCCCGCTTTGGGCATTTGAGACGATGTAATCGTTGGCTGAGCCACCAAAGCCCCGCAAAACAACCCCATCAAAGCAAAAAACAACTGTTTCATAGATAAACAAATATACAATTTAAGTTCAATTTTGGGTTGTTAATCTGCTTCAAAAACACGATTTTTGCAGAAGTTATGGAATATCGTTGGCGCGCAAAATCTCTACCCAATCAGGAACAGGTATTGCAGCTTTCAGAGAGCATCCGCGTAAATCCATACATTTCTACCATCTTGGTTCAAAGAGGGATCGATACCTACGAAAAAGCCGAAAAATTCTTCCGCCCCAAATTGGAAGATTTACACAACCCCTTCCTTATGAAAGACATGGACTTGGCCATTCGCCGAATCCAAAAAGCCGTGTCGCAACAAGAAGGAATCCTGGTTTATGGCGACTACGACGTAGACGGCACCACCGCAGTAAGCATCGTGTACTCCTATTTCAAGTCATTCAACCAGAACATCGAATACTATATCCCCGATCGTTACAAAGAAGGTTACGGAATCAGCAGAACAGGATTAGAATACGCCGCTGCAAAAGGCTTTACCCTGGTCATCGCGCTCGATTGTGGCATTCGCTCAAACGAACTCGTAGACTATGGCAATTCTCTGGGATTGGAAATCATCATCTGTGACCACCACCTCCCCGGCGAAACCCTGCCCAAAGCCGCTGCCATCCTCAACCCCAAACGCCTCGATTGCGAATACCCATACAAAGAACTCTCCGGCGCAGGAATCGGCTTCAAACTCATTCAAGCCTACAACGAAAAACAAGGCATGCCCACCGAAATGGTGTACGACTACCTCGATATGGTGGCAGTAAGCATCGCCTCGGACTTGGTTGATATACGCGGTGAAAACAGAGTCCTTTCGTTCTACGGACTCAAAAAACTCAACGAAAACCCCAGCATCGGCCTGCAAACCCTGCTCGATGACTGTCCGAAAAAAGAACAATACAACATTTCCGACATCATCTTCGGCATTGGCCCGCGCATCAACGCAGCCGGTAGAATTTCAGATGCCACCGCCGCGGTAAAAGTGCTCATCGAAAAAGATTATCACACCGCAAAGAAATATGCCAAAGTCCTTTCCGAGCGCAACCACGAACGAAAAGAACTCGATACAGACATCACCCGCGACGCCATCGATATGGTGGAAAAAAGCGAACGCCTGCTCAACAAATACTCCATGGTTTTGCAAGGCGAAGGCTGGTCTAAAGGCGTTATCGGCATCGTGGCCTCCCGCATGGTAGAGCAATTCTACAAACCCACCATCGTTTTTTCTCTGAACGATGGCATGCTCACCGGAAGTGCGCGCAGCATCAAAACCTTCGACATCCACGAAGCCATTGGTGCCTGTGGCGATTTGGTGGAGCAGTTTGGCGGACATAAATACGCAGCTGGTCTCAGCATCAAAGTAGAAAATTTCGACGCTTTCGCAGATCGATTCGAAGCCATCGTGCGCGAATCAGTCACTGCAGAAGACCTCATCCCTGTGGTAGAGTACGATCTTGAGATGGACACGGCACTGATCACTCCGGGCATGATGAAAATCCTCAAACAACTCTCCCCGTTTGGCCCAGGAAATACCATCCCCGTTTTCAGATCCAACAATTTGAAAGCCAATCAAACCGCCAAAATCCTTAAGGATCGCCACCTGAAAATGCAAGTACAAACCCCCAATGGCCCCATGGACTCCATCGGATTTGGCTTGGCAGAACACTGGCCCTCCGTGACCGACAGTCAGATTTTTCACGCCTGCTACTGCATCGAAGAGAATACCTACAACGGCAGAACCAATTTGCAACTTCGTTTGCAAGACATTAAAACCAATTAAAGCAGAATTTCCTATCTTGCTTGGGTGAAACGAAAAAACTTCATCCACACCCTTGGCGCAACAACATTGGGCGCTTTGGCCATTCGCCCCATCTTGGGAAATGCAGAAAATCTCAGCGATTCCAATGACAATTCATTCACCAACATTGTCCCACCCAAATCCCCATATACATTACCCAAAACAGGCCTCTCCAACGCACCACACAACGAAGCTTATTGGAGCGTTATTGCCAAGAATTTCAAGAAACCCGAAGGATTCATCAATCTAGAAAACGGATATTTCAGCCACCAACCGCAAAGCACGCTTTCGGCACACATCCAAGGCGAAGACACCATCAACACCCAAAGCAGTTACTTCATGAGAACTGCACAAACCACCGCAATTGAAGAGGCTCGCAATGCATTCGCCGGATTCCAAGGTCTCATGTCCGATGAAGTGGCATTCACCCGAAACACAACAGAAAGCCTCAACACCATCATCATGGGCACAAATTGGCAGCTCAACGATGAGGTAATCATTGGCGATCAAGATTACGGATCCATGGTTGAAGCTTTCGAGCAAGCCTCTGCAAGATGGGGAATCATCATCAAAATCGCCCAAGTACCCAAAGACCCTCACGCCGATCTTGAAATCGTACAAGCCTATACCAAACTCATCACCCCGCAAACGCGAATGCTGCACCTCACCCACATGATTAACCTCAGTGGACAGCTCATCCCTGTGCAAGCCATCACCAGAAAAGCCAAAGAAATTCAACCCAAAATCACCGTTGTTGTGGATGCCGCACACAGCTTGGCCCATACCCCAACAGATATGAGCGATTTGGTCAATGCGGGCGTAGATGTCATCGGCGGCAGTCTACACAAATGGCTCTGCAACCCCATCGGTGTGGGATTTTTATACATGAATCGCAAACTCATCCCAAAAGTTTGGCCTTTGATGGGCGATACCGGCGTTGAAAAAAACAACATTCGCAAATTCGAACACCAAGGCACCAGACCCATCCATTCGCTACAAACCATTTCAAAAGCCATTGAATTTCATCGAGCCATAGGCATTTCCCCAAAATACAATCGCTTAACCTACCTCAAATTGTTGTGGATTGGCAACAAACAAGCCCTTGAAACCTATGCCAAAAGTTTGGGATTCCATACAGACCCAAAATTCAAAGCCCAAATGGAAGCCGTCACCGACCTCACTCTGCTCGATGCCTTCAAATTACAATCTCCATTGTTCCACTTTCACCGCGGAGGAGCAATTGCAACAGCATACGTGAACGGTTATTCCCCCGTTGAATTGGCACAAACATTGATGAACAAACACAAAATTTTCACGGTAGGCATAGACCATCCCGTGATCAAAGGCATCCGCGTCACGCCCCACCTCAGCAATTCCGTAGAAGACTGCATCGCACTAAACAAAGTCATCACCGCCATTTGTGTGGACCTCATCCCTCACCTGGAGCCTATGAAATAAGCTTTATTCGCGCTCCTTTACAAACACCAACACATCGTTGAGTGTATCTCCGTCTGTAAGGCCTGCGCCGTATACTTGTCGATATTTTTTCAAACCCATCAATTGGGCTTTATCCAACCGCCCGTCTCTCCTACCGTGGAAATTATCCCAAATCACAACGGTACCTTTCGGAAACCAATCGTTCACTCCTGAATCTTTGGCATCCAAAGACCACAGTTTGAGCGTTTTTGCTTGCTTCGGCCAACTGGTAACTGGCAATGCGGGCATCCATTCACCACTGGGCGATTTGGGATGTAACTGTGCTTCCGCAGCCCAAGGATCATAATTCTCGAACACATCAATCGCGGGTATTTGATGTGCCCAAATCCGACCACCCAATCCATTTTGTTTCACCCAATAAATGGCCTGTGCCACTGGATTTGCCTTTGCACCAGCTTCCGCAGAACCGCTTTCACTCGACACTGCAACCGCCCCATTCTCGCTCACAGACTCCCCATTATAAACACCACCACCCAAGAATGTCGGATTCCATGGATATCCAATCCCAGCACCCGGAAATGCCAACAAAAACATGCCCACAGAAACCAAAAACTTCAAAATGCGATTCAAGATCCGTATTTCATGACGCATTAAAATATCCAAGCCATACATCGCCAATAGCGCCACCACTGGCGACACCACCATAAATACACGCAATAGCCCGTGAGATCCCATCGCGCCCTTCCACCACAAAACACTGTGAGCCAAAAAGAACAACCCAAACAAAGGCCACCAAAGCCACAAAGCCATCTGACTGTTGTTCGCTGGCGTTTTCCTTTTCAGTCGCTTCAACACATAGTTCAATACCAACACCAAGGAAATCAAACAAAACAGTAACACCAAAACCCCTGTAATTTCTCGTTGATGCATTGCGTAATGCCAAAAATCTCCGCTACCAGCATCAAATCCACCATCCAATTCCTGTCGAACATATGGATTGTTCGCCATCAACCAATTCCACTGTCCGCTCACCAACGCACCCAACAACCCGTATAAAGTTACCCCAACCAAAGTATAGGGCAAATATTTTTTCCGATCCCGAAAAACCAAAAACAACATCACCGCCATCAGAAGCACAAACCCTTCGCTGCGAACCAATGGCAAGAACGACGCCAACACAGTTGCACTCACCCACCGACTACCGGCGTACAAATAACACACCAGCACCAATACCAATGCATTGCTGGGCTCGGTAAGCGCGGAATGCACATTGGCCAAAACGATGGGTTGCCAAGCAAACAAAAAGATGGCCATCCACGGATTTCTCATGCCAATTTTTCGCGCAGTGAGATAGGCCAACCAAGCCGTTGCCAAAACACACAAATGATTCAATAGCAAAACACCTTTGATGCCAAACTGCGCAAACGGCAATGCCAACAATGTAAAAAATGGCTTACCCCATTGATCCAACAACAAAAAAGGATGCTGCGGCGCCCAACGAGCATAGAGATAATGATTCCAAGAATCCTGTCCACCAGCAGGTGCCAACGACACATAGGCTACATACAAATTCACCAAACCCACAACCAAAATCGCCGATAAGGCGGCGCTAGAGTTGCGATTCCAATGCATTTTTGCCGACATGATGACGAAGGTAAATAAAAAAGGGACTGCTTGCGTAAACGCGGCAGTCCCTTGGTAAAAATCCTTGAATCAATTCAAGAATTATTAAAATCAATAGGTGCTATGCACCAACATCATATCGTGAATGCGCTTTTCGGCATGCAAAATCGCTGCTTGCTGATTGTTCACATTTTCACGCTCAGATTTCTTGTAGATTTCCAAGATGGTGTTGTAGATATTTTCGGTTTGAGACATGGCATTCTCACGCACATATCCATTGTATTCAGAATATACGTTGATCAATCCACCAGCGTTGATCACAAAATCAGGGGCATAAATGATGCCTTTTGATTTCAACAAATCGCCATGAACTTTCTCGTCTTCCAATTGGTTATTGGCAGCACCCGCAACGATCTGACATTTCAACTTAGGCAAAGTAACATCGTTGATGATGCCACCCAAAGCGCAAGGAGCAAATATATCTACGTCCAAACCAATCATTTCTTCACCACTCACCACGGTAGCCCCAAACTGGGTTGCAGCAGCTTGCAATGCAGAATCATTGATATCTGCCACGTACAATTTCACACCTTCCTTGTGTAAGTACTCCAACAAATGCATGCCCACTTTACCAATGCCCATCACCGCTGCCGACTTACCAGACAAACTGTCGTTGCCCCAAGCTTGCTTCGCTGATGCTTTGATACCCATGTAAGTACCATATGCTGTTACAGGTGATGGATCTCCGCCACCGCCCATACTTTCTGGCAAACCCACCACGTGGTCGGTTTCCATGTTCACATATTCCATGTCGCGAGTGGTAGTTCCCACATCCTCGGCAGTGATGTATTTACCGTTTAGGTTTTCAACGAACCGACCGAATTTGCGCATCAATGCTTCAGACTTCATCGAATTGGCATCGCCAATGATAACCGCCTTTGCACCGCCCAAATTCAAACCAGCTACAGAAGCCTTGTAGGTCATACCGCGCGATAAACGCATGGCATCACGAATGGCATCTTTCTCGTGGGTGTAATGCCAAAAGCGAGTACCACCCAAACCTGGGCCCAATACAGTGTTGTGAATGGCAATGATTGCCTTAAGTCCAGTTGCGTGATCTTGACAAAAAACGATTTGCTCGTGATTTGTAGATTCTAAACCTGCAAATAAATCAAATGATGTTGCAGGCAATTTCTGAGTTTGAACGTCAGCCATGATAATGGTGCAAAGATAGGTAGAATTAAGATAAAAAAATTGTTTTTAGAAGTGTCAACTCGACACTTAAAGTTCTGTTGGAATGGGCCTTGGAGCGTGTTTTGCCGCTGCCGCTGCGATGGCTCTGATATGATCCGGGGTTGTACCACAGCACCCTCCCACAATATTCACCCAACCTTGTGCGCACCAATCTTCCAATACCGCCGCCATACCCTCTGGCGAATCGTCATATTCTCCAAACTCATTGGGCAAACCCGCATTCGGATAACAACTGATGGGCACCCAAGCTACGCGGGCCATTTCCTCAATAAACGGGCGCATTTGTGGGGCTCCCAAAGCACAATTCAGACCCACACTCATCAAATTTCCGTGTGATATCGATATCCAAAAAGCCTCCGCCGTTTGGCCACTCAAAGTTCTGCCAGAATTATCGGTAATTGTACCGCTCACCATCACTGGAATATCGCTTCCACGCGCCTCTTTCACTGTGTTTATGGCAAACAAAGCCGCCTTGCAATTCAACGTATCAAATACCGTTTCCACCAACAACAAATGCACTCCCGCATCCATCAAAGCAATCACTTGCTCGGTGTAACAGGCCACCAAATCATCGAATGACACGGCGCGATATCCTGGATTGTTCACATCGGGCGACAAACTGGCTGTTTTGTTGGTAGGCCCAATGGAACCGGCCACGAAACGAGGCTTACTCGGGTCCATCGCAGTATATTCAGCCGCTGCATCCAACGCCAATTTCGCCGCTGCCGCATTAAGCTCTTTAACCAAATCCACCATGTGATAATCCAACATCGAAATTGAATTCGCATTGAAGGTATTGGTCTCCAAAATATCCGCCCCTGCCGCCAAGAATTGCTTGTGAATGTCTGAAATAATTTGTGGCTGAGTGAGCACTAACAAGTCATTGTTACCCTGCAATGCATGGGCAAAATCCGCAAAACGCGCTCCACGGTAATCCGCTTCAGACAACTTGTGTTTCTGAATCATCGTGCCCATGGCACCATCGATGATTAAAATGCGCTCCTTAATTAACTCTTGTATATTCATTGCGAAATCTCGTTTATCGATTGATTCAAAATTTTGGCCATCAAATCCAATGCCGTATGGGCCGTCATACGATTTTGTGGGTCGATACATTTCTGCACTTCAAAGGGCAAACCACTCTTTGAAACCAACATCAAGGGCGACACCACACCAGACGCCTTTAACGCAGGATATGCAAACTTTACATACTTATGCTCACTATCTCCAGCCGCGCTTCCCATCTCGGGAAAATCGATGCTTTGTGATAAGCCAAACGCTTTGTCACGCGCAAAAAACACAACCTCCGGCTCGTTCTCATAAAGCGCTTGTACGTCTTTGTTTTGCATCATTGTATGCGTTTTTTCAGCAAATACAGCATCGAAAGCACGCTCCGCATTTTTATAATCAGCTGACGTATCACTGGGCTTATATACCACAATTGCCTTAAACTTAAACGCCACATAAGCTTTCGCATTGGGAAACTCCACATAGAAATACTTCCCTTTGTCGATGCCACCCTTCACCAAGTTCCGCTTTTTAAGCGCCTTCAAAAACTCTTTAAATCGTTCTTCCGATGTGAGTGACAAGGCCAAACATGTACCCTCATCCAACCCAAATGCTACCACATCCGAATACAAGGCAATTCCGGGCTCTCCCGCGTCTTTCACCTTTTTAAAAATCGGCAATTCAGAAATGGTCTTTCTCAACATGGCAATACCCTGGGGTTGTTCCGATGATTTTGCGAAATCGGATCGAAGCAATTTGGTTTGAACGTGTACAAACCAGCTCGCCGTTTCAGGAATAACCAACACCAACCTACTCCGCGCATTGAAGTTATACCATAGGTAAACACCCACTGAAATCACCGTGAGTGCAGTAAGTCCCATAATCGTAAATGCAATTCTGCGAAATCCTTTGTCCATCCCAACTGCAAAGGAACAATACAGAATCCATATGAAAGAAAAAAACTACGGTTTCCCACTAATAAATTTGGGTGCCCACAAGCCTGTGAGCACCCAAATCAGATCATTCAAATAATTTTTAGGGATTCAATGAATCCCGCCGGTCACCGAGACCGTAAATGTGTTTATTTCTTGCAGCAAGGCTTACCTTCAGCACCGCTCGAACAAGCCTTCTTTGGAGCAACACCAGGGGCCGCAATCGGAGCTGCTGCATTGGCCGAAGCACTCGCAGCTGCATCACCATGTCCACCACACTTGTGTTCAGCAGATCCACCGCAAGCCGCCTTAGGTGCCATAGCAGGAGCCGCTGCAGAAGCAGAAGCCGCTGATCCTTCTTTCTTGCAACAAGCCTTTACTTCGCCATTGGCAGCACCCGCCTTGCTACAACCCGCTGCAGAACCTTCTTTCTTGCAACAAGCCTTAGTAGGGGCAACCGCATCAGCTGGAGCAACCTGAGCTACTTCAATTGCAGGGGTATTTTCTGCAGTTTGACCCGCAGTTTGGGCCTGAGAAACAATCGCAAATCCTGCGATCAACAATCCAAAAGCAATGATTTTTTTCATATATATTTTCTATTTAAACAAATATAACAACAATTTCTGGCATTTACCACTTCGCAATGATGGTTTCGCCACCCACAGTTTTCTGATTCAAATTAACCAAAATTTCTGTATCCAAAGGCAAATACAAATCGATTCTTGAACCAAATTTGATGAATCCATACTCATCACCGCGATTCAATGCTACACCGGGTTTCACATAACAAACAATTCTTCTTGCCAATGCGCCAGCAATCTGCCTGAACAAAACTTGCTTCCCATTTTCTTCCATCACCACAGTGGTTCTCTCATTCTCAGTACTGCTCTTTGGATGCCATGCCACCAAATACTTCCCTTTGAAATATTTGTAATACAACACCTTTCCAGTAACGGGCGCGCGATTCACGTGAACGTTTACGGGCGACATAAAAATGCTCACCTGCTTTCGTTTGTCTTTGAAATACTCGGGTTCCTCAACCTCTTCGATCACCACAACCTTGCCATCTGCAGGCGCAATGATCAAACCTTCACCTTGCGGTGTGTTTCTTGATGGATTCCTAAAAAACTGAACCACCAAAACAAAAAACACCAACGACAATCCCAAGAAAATCTGAGAAATCAAACCCTCTCCAGCCAGCGCTTGAACACCATAGTTCAAACCCAAAAGCACCAGGGTGGTAACAAAAATGATGGTAAAACCTTCTCTGTGTAATCTCATTTTAGAAAGAGCCTCTCAATTTCAAGGTACTTGCTACCTTATCCAATGCCACGATGTATGCAGCAATACGCATATTCACACCGTACTTTTCTGAAGTAGCATATACATTATCAAACGCTTGCTTCATCGCACGATCCGCACGACGGTTCACACGCTCTTCTGTCCAATAGTAACCCAAACGGTTCTGTACCCACTCAAAATACGATACAGTAACACCACCCGCGTTGGCCAAAATATCAGGAACAACCAGAATGCCTTTTTCGTTCAAAATAGAATCCGCTTCAGCCGTAGTTGGACCATTGGCGCCTTCTACAATCATTTTGGCTTTGATTCTCGATGCATTCTCTGGTGTGATTTGATCTTCCATCGCCGCAGGCACCAAAATATCACATGGCAACTCCAACAATTCACCATTTGTTACTTGACTTCCGCCTTTGTAACCTTCCAAACTGCGCGATGCACTGTTTGCAACGTAAGCAATGGCTTCGGCTACATCAATTCCTTCTGGGTTATAATAACCACCAGTCACGTCAGAAATCGCTACGATTTTCACACCCAACTGAGCGATCAATTTCGCAGAAATACTTCCCACGTTTCCAAAACCCTGAACTACACATGTCGTGTTTGTTGGATTCAAGCCCAATTTGGCCATCGCACTGCGAGTGCTCACCATAACACCTCTTCCGGTTGCTTCTACACGACCTAAGCTACCACCCAAAACCAAAGGCTTTCCAGTAACAACGGCGTAAGAGTTATGTCCAGAAATCTTACTAAATTCATCTACGATCCAAGCCATTTCTTGGGCACTTGTACCCATATCCGGCGCTGGAATGTCTTTGTCAGGTCCAAAAACGTTGCGCATGGCCAAAGTATATCCACGCGTCAAACGCTCCAATTCACCCTTACTCATGCTACGAGGATCGCACTTGATACCACCCTTTGCACCACCATAAGGCACATTCACTACGGCACATTTCCATGTCATCCACGCCGCCAATGCCTTTACCTCATCCAAGTGCACATCCATGCTGTAACGGATTCCACCTTTAGAAGGACCCAAATGCACACTATGAACCACACGATACGCTTCAAACACACGAATGGTACCATCATCCATCGTCACTGGAATGTTGGCCGCCACCACTTTGTCTGGTACGCGCAATACGTTTGCAAATTGATCGTCCAATCCTAATTTCTCTTTCGCCTCATCGAAGCGTCTCTGCATGCTCTCAAGCGGATTGTACCTTGGAGTTCCACCGTTGTTAGGGGTTGACATAATATATTATCTTTATGTGAATGTGTGGCAAAAATAGGATTTATCGGTGTAGTTCACTCAACACCGCAACCGATTGTTCCAAATAGTATACAAGAAGTGCCTATTTTTTGGCGAATCGAATTCGAGCAAACCGCCACACAATGAATGAGATACCCCTTGTTTTCACTATGTGCCTAACCTGTAGATAATTCAACAAGAACAATACTAAAAAGGCAAGATTCAAACCCATCAACTTACCCATCAAAGAATCCACGCAAAACCAAATCAGCGCCAAAACCAATACGGCACTCGAATAACTCACAATTAATGACACAAATCGATTTTGCGCATGCAAATAATGTCCAATTGGCGCTGAAAGTGCCAAGAAAAACACAGCCGGCGAAATACATATAAACGAGGCTTTTAGCCCTGAAAATGTGTCACCAAACACCCACACATAGCAATCAACTGGCACACACAATGCCGCAACAATGGCCACCAATGTCCCCATCCCTGAAAGCCAAATATAACGTGAGAGCATGCGCCCCACTTTCAGTTCATCCAACACGCCCGTTATAACCCTTGCATGCAAAATGGTACCAAACGAATTGCCAAATATCCAAATCGTGTCTGCCATCAACAAAGCATTGGCCAAAACACCCGCTTCCGCACCACCATACTCCGCAACAACCCACCACAGCGGCAATCGATATAACAAGAACAACAATATATGTCCAACCTGAGACAGCACACCACTTTCGAACATTTCACGTGGGGGATTCCACAAAGGCCGCCAGTTCAACCTACCCACACGCCTCCATATTTTCCACATCGAATACACCCATGCGATACCCGATGCATACACCAACACCCACAGAATGGCCAGCTCATTGAATCCATGAACATAATTGAATGTTTGTCCATCAGGTATTACATCCGCAGTCCCAACCAACTCACTTGCAAAATGCCTAGGGAAAATAAAGCCATACATCGCCTCAAAACACAACGCCAAACCCAGCAACTTCAAAATCTCAATCAACAATTGCAATTGATTTCTTTGATGGACCAACCCTTTTGCTTGTAAATAATTGTATTGAATGCCCAAACCACCAAGGAAAAAGCCCTGCATAAAGAGCAAATTCAACGCAATCACCTTTGGGTGATCCAAGTTCAAAGGCAAAACACCCTGATTGGGTACCACCCATAAAAACCAACCAACAACATACCCCAATAGCAGCACCGCAAACAAAAAAACATGGGCCGATGGGGCAATTCTTCTCACAGAAAATTTCGCAAATAAATTGGCCAATGCACCACCCGCAATCAATTCGCTCACCATCAAAGTGAGTTGCAAATACAACAACATCACCGACAGATTCCCCCTACCAAAAGCCCCCATCCCCCGAGAATATATCACAACCACCAAAGCTGCACAAAACGCCTTGGCCAATTGCCACCCGAAGGTCTTTAATGGCCCGCCATCCGCATATTTATTTGCCATCGTTCACAACACCCATTTGAAAATTAAACACCTCCAAAAAACACCCAACAGCAGCCCATCGGAACAACTGATCCAGCAGCTTCACATCGCTGCCATTGAATACCCGCGTTTTTGAACCATTTTTCGGCACACCAAAACCACTCATTGCCGCAGCTCGGTTCAGTGCATGCTGTCGTCTTTTTCGCGATACCAGGCCATCCAATTTAGCACTCATCACCCACATCTTCCATTCTGAAATCCCCTTCAAGGTCATCTCCGACTTCGGCACCGTAAACCCTTTTTTATCTACCCGCCACAAAACCTTCTTCGGAACCAATCCCACATCCATCGCCTTGCGCAAATATCCCTTGGAATACCCATCCACCAACTTCGAACTCAACGAGCCAGTCAAATCCCACGTATCATCGCCCCATGCGTTCAACCAAGCATCCGCCATCCGATAATCATCGGCAAATGGATTCCTTGATTCAATCCCACAGGCCATCCCATTCCTATCCTCAAAACGCAACAATTGCGTGAGCCTTTCGCCGTAATAATCTTGTCGCATCAGCACATCCACACATGTCTCAAACTGGCGGCCAACCCAACTACCCAAAACCGCTTTAAACCACTGTTTGCCCGCCGATATAAAACCCACAGGCCACTTCTTCCTTACAGGCCAAAGCGTATTCCTCTCATTCCAAAATGCTGCCTTGTAGTAATGAGGGTAACCACCAAACAATTCATCCGCCCCCTGACCGTTAAACAAAACAGTTACACCCGCCGCTTTCACCGCTTCGCACAAAGCAAAATGGGCCAAATTATTCCACGCCACCGGGATACGATGCGTTGCCTTGATATACCTTACTAAATATTGCCCATCCAAATCCCGAACATCCACCTTATGCCAAATTCCACCCACATGCTCAACCACCGCCTTCTGATACTCACTTTCATCGCCGTCCATACCCGGCGCAACCACAGAGAACACATGCAAATGCGCCTCTTTCCCCATGATTTCCCTCGCCATACCCACCAAAGCCGCACTATCAATTCCACCACTCACCGCAAATCCAATGGGCACATCACTGCGAAGTCGTTTCTTCATGCCCGATAACAACTGCGACCGCAACAATTCGATATGATTCTTGGGCTCCTCTTTCAACCCCAACTGTTGCTGCCAGCCCAACCCATCATCCAATTCCAAATACTCGCCGTTGTGCCATGGCTTGATCTCCACACGACCCCAATCCGAAATGGGATTCAACTTCGAATCCAAACTCAAACATGAATAGGTAAGATAACAACCCATTTCCAACTCCAGAATTCCGTTGAATAACATGTTTCTGTCCGACATCCCCTCCTCCAAATGCGATTTCAACGCACGCTCACTCAACACAACCTCTATTCCCTGCGATGCCAAAACTTGCATCAACGCAAAATCTTCACTGCCAAAGAAGAGCGATTTGATGATATTTTCAGAGTGATCGCCATCCTGATCCAAATAATAATACAGAGGTTTTACCCCCGTTTTATCCCTGGCCAAGGTTAACTCCTTCAACTCCGTATCCCAAATGGCAAAAGCGAAAAATCCGTCTAACAAAGCAATGCAATCAACCCCTTTCAAACACCACAACTGCAAAAGCACTTCAGTATCCGTACCCGTATTGGTTGTCAATCCGTAAGCTGATGCCAGCTCCAAAAAATTATAAATCTCTCCGTTGAAAGAGATCCAATATCTACCATCCGCACTTCGCATGGGCTGCTTTCCTTCATCGCCCAAACCCAAAATCGATAGCCTTCTGTGCACAACCATAGCGATGGCATCTTCGTCGCCGCCAAATACCTCCACCCCAAAACCATCGGGCCCTCGATGTTTCATGGCATCCGCCATAAACTCTCCGGCTGCGCGCATACTTGCCGCCGAAACTCCCTGAAATTCAATCCATCCGCCTATGCCACACATATCTACATCAAATTTCTATAGCTTTCGTTCAAAATCCCCCCAACTGCATCAAAACCAAATATCCGTTGAGCAGCCGCTGCGATTTTTCCTCTATCCCATGTCACTGAATCGCCCATGGCCTTTTCCATCGCCATAACCAACCCCTTCTCATCCCCAGAATCAACCATCAACCCATTGTCGTTATTCAGCATTTCCGGAATGCCCGCTACAGCACTTGAAATGACCGGCAACCCGCAACACAACGCCTCCGAAATCACGCAAGGTGCATTTTCCATCGCCGAAAACAACACCAATGCATCGGCATTTTGCATTTCTACAGCCACCGACTCAGAATTCAAATTCCCCAAAAATCGAACGCTCGGATTCACCACGTGCAACAAACCCAGAGCCACGGCCACCGTTCTTGCCTCACTCAAAAATCGCTCACTACCACCACCCACAATGCGCAATTCCAAGGCATCACCAGGAAACCGCAACTTTAACTGGGCGAAAGCACGCACAATGCCCGCCACGTTTTTCCTTGGCTCCAAAGACGACACATGCAAAAATGTAAACCCATCAGCCGGCTTCGAACCTTCCAAACCCGAAATCCTTCGGAAAATCTTCGTATCAACCACATTGGGAAACAACACGAATGGCTTAGCCCCTCCCAAATAACGCTGCATCTGAGCGTGTGAATGCAAACTAACCGGCGCTGCTACATCCACCCTACTCCACATTTTAATCATATCACCGCGAAACACCGCATTCCGTTTGCCGAATCCATCAAAAACCACATCGTTAAATATGGCCCAATGCTCTGTATACCACAAAGGCAATCGCTTACCAAACACGTTTAAACAATGATCCAGAAACCCTGGCACCACTCGCATGACCTTGTCGGCCGCATGCACATGCACACCCAACGGCAACCCATTCTCCTTCACCCAACATCGCAAAACCCGCGCAACCCGCCATTTATAATATTGGTAACTCACCCAACGACCCAACAGACCAGCGCCAAACTGCGGCACTGGACTCCACAACAACTCCGCGCCCTCCACCAAATCGCCCTTCGGCATGGGCTTTTCAACCGCTTTTCCAAACTTCAACATCCTCCAAAACGAATACACCGGAAAATGTGCCAATACCAAACCCAACGATTGATCTATATTTACTTGCGAATGAACAAATGCGTTGGCATGCCGTACAATAAAATTGCCCGCATCCGGATGCGTTGAACTGGGATACCACCCCGTTAACCACAATACCGATTTGTTATTACGCATGTAACAAAAGTACATACCCCACGGCGTGACATCAAATTATTGGCAATTTTTACAAACCTTCTTCTGAAAATTGAAAAATATTCAAAAAAATATTATCTTTGCAGTCCAATTAAATGGCGGTTATAGCTCAGGTGGTTAGAGCACTAGCTTGTGGCGCTAGGGGTCGCCGGTTCGAGTCCGGTTAGTCGCCCACTTTAAAACAAAAAAGCAGCGAATTCGCTGCTTTTTTGTTTATCTACGAGATCAACCTCCGAAAAAGTCACCTCAATTCCTTCATTATCAATTACCCACCGATGTATTTCAACAACTCGGCGCGCGTAGAAGCATCCATAAACTTACCATGAAAACTGCTGGTAATTGTGCTGCTACTGCAGTCTTTAATACCCCTACTCGCCACACACATGTGCTTGGCATCCACAATCACAGCCACATCCTCCGTGCCCAACACCTTCTTCAATTCCTGAGCAATCTGAACAGTCATTCTCTCCTGAACCTGAGGCCTGCGAGCAAAATAATCAACTATCCGGTTCAATTTACTCAAACCAATCACCTGCCCCCCAGAAATGTATGCCACATGGGCAAAACCGTAAATCGGCACAAAATGATGCTCACAAGTACTGTGAAATTGAATGTTCTTTTCCACCAACATCTCCGAATACTTATAACTGTTTTCAAACATCGTTGGCTCTGGACGATTCTTGGGATCCAAACCTTTAAAGTGCTCGTTCACATACATCTTCGCAACACGCAAAGGCGTACCGGCCAAACTCTCATCGGTTAAATCCAACCCCAACACGTGCATGATTTCCTTAAAATGCTTGGCAATCAATTCAATCTTCAAGGCATCGTCCATTTCAAAAGCATCCTCACGCAAAGGAGTCTCTTGCTTAACCGAAATGTGCGAATCGCCCATCTCTTCCCACTGCTTCAGCAGCTCATTTGCTAAATTTTTATCCATTGAACTCTACAAAATTACGGGGTGTCTCGTACAATCTTACACTCAAATTCATTTCCATCGGTACCCGCGCCCTCAACTTTTGCCAAATCACCCATACGATGTTCTCCGCCGTGGGGTTTAAGTCGCGAAACTCCTCAGTATCCAAATTCAAGTTTTTGTGATCAAATCGCTCAATCACTTCTTCGTCGATGTACTGCTTAATTAACTTCATATCAATCAAATACCCAGTCACAGAATCTACCTCCCCCTCAACCTTCACCTCCAAATCGTAGTTGTGACCATGGTAATGCGCGTTGTTGCACAATCCAAAAAATGACCTGTTTTGCTCATCGGTCCAACTGGGCACATGCAATCGATGCGCTGCGTTGAAATGGGCTGTGCGATATACTGAAACTCTGTGCGACATATTATTTGATAGAAATCGTACTAATAAAACCAAACAAATCCCAAATGGTTTGTTCTTTTACAAAACTATGATGCAATTCACATTTGTCACCCCCGTAAACGCCCATATCGATGAGGTGGCCAAAAAATTCAACAAAGAATTGCTCCTCAAGCTCAACCCGCCCTTTATCGCCATGGAATTGATTCGCTACGATGGCCAGCGCGCAGGCGATCAACTCTCCTTCAAAATTGGCATCGGCCCCATCAAACAACAATGGAATGGGATCATCACCGCACATCGATACACAGAAAAACATTGGCTGTTTCGCGACGAAGGACTGCAACTGCCTCACCCCCTCAAAACCTGGAAACATACCCACGCCCTCAAAAGCATGAGCAATCACCAAACGCTGATCATAGACCGTTTAAAATTCGAAGGCAAAAACCCCTTTTTCACACTCCTCATGTGCCTACCATTCATCGCGATGTTTTGGATGAGAAAGCCCCTCTACAAAAAACACCTCGGCAATCACTCATCCTTGTGATGACCCCGATAAAGGCCATCCATCACCACCACGTGCGGCAGCGTGACCAAAGACAATAGCACAAAGGCAAATCCCAGATTCGATGCCAAATCAAATCGCAACAAAAAAGCCATCCCCACCAAAGCCATCAAACCAAATGGCACAAAACCCATGAGCGTTTTTCTTCTATTTTGCTTGTATGTTTCGCTCACATAATCCAATTGATATTGCATCGATTGCAATGCATGCCAAAAGCAAAAAACCACAACAAACCCCAACAATAGCGGCGTAATCCAATACCAAACCGTCACCAACACCCACTGCATCAAATAGTAGAACCACCCTTGGCGATGCTTGCCAAACAACACCAACCCATACACCAACCCAAACCCCACTGAAACCAAGGCAAGTCCCCACGCGTCCAAAGTCCCACCGACCGAAACCGATAGTGCCTGACCACCCAGCATGTCAGCAAAAATGCCAAACACTTCGGCACTGTGCCTCAAAACCGGAAACACCACCAACCAACCGCCCCAAAGCAAGGAATCCAACGATACAATCCGATGGCTATTGAAATTCGACTGCCCAAAATGATGAATCGATATCAACAAAAACACCAGCAGCGATAGACCGGGCCAAACATACCATAAACACAAATACAGCAGCATCACCCCCATATACATCACCAAAAACTTCACACTACCGGCGGTATTTTTTTCTTTTCGATAGAAAAAGTCGTTGCCACCGTGAGGTATACCCAGAAATACCAAGCCCAACAAACTCAGCACCCCTTGCAAAACAGGAAATTGAAGCAGAACCGGCACCAACAGTATAAATATCAGCTGCAACAACATCTGCCATCGAAACAAACGCGAACCCGTATAATTCATCATCCCCGAACCCATTTCGCAAAGAGTGTTCTCAGAAAAAGTCGCTTCGGCAACCACATAAATATCATAATTTCTTGCAAGATATTGGTTTCCTCATTCAGAAAACGCAACACCATCGAGGCCTTTTTGTGATGGAACAATTGATCAAATATCTGTTTCCCCCTATGTGGATGTTTTTGCAAAATCCGCAAAAGCAAATCGTCATAGAACCGAAATCGCCCCAATCGATACATCGTTGGAATCCCAGACTTCTGCTTCAAGGCTTGAGCAATGGCTTTCCCATGTTGCATCATCCGCAGAAACCCATATCCCGTAGTGGGCTTCAAAGCACCCGCAGCAACGCCCAAAGGCACAACCCTAGAGTCCGATGCATGAAATCGCATTGAACGATCAAACTTTACACTCATCGGAATGGCATTGAACTCCAAATCCAACACAGAAACATCCCAACCCCGCTGGGCACAAATCTCTTTGAGCATCTGCTCACCTTCTGCCAACGTCAACGTCTCTTTGTCAAATTGCGTCACCTCAATCAATGCCTCCGTTTCGCTAAAAGGCAGCACATACAAAAAACGTGTTTTACCCTTTTGTTCAATCCCAAAATCCATCAATGTGCAGGCGCGAGGATCGAAAAAAGGCTTTCCCAAATCACTCTTCACCCGCCAACCCACAAAAGACTGCCAAAGGTCAATCTCAGCCCCTGCCGCTGGATCAAACCCACTGCCAAAAAACCAATCAGCAACAAAAGTTTGTTCAATGGCCCCAGCCTCACAAATGTTCACATCCACCTGGCCGCCCACCTGAGCAACCGATATCACCTCCCCACAAACCCAATCGATGTTTTGCGATGAGTCCAATGCCATTTTCACAAAATCGTAAAAAGCTTCACTCCTACAATGGTGATAGGTATACGGAGCGATGCTTTGCGACGCCCCAAAAACCTGAACTTGCTCCCAAGAGAAATCTGTAAAAGGCAATTCACCAGCAAGCCCATCGCCCCAAAAACACCAAGTGCGATCGTTTCTTTTAAGAGCATCTCGCTCCACGATGAGCAGCGAACCATCGTTCAACAACCCCTCCTTGTAAAGCGAATACGCCAACCAAAGACCCGAAGCCCCAGCACCTTGAATGATATAGTTATACGCCTTTTCCAAAAAGAATCGATTACGCAACAAACCCATCAACTCGCACAATTGTTTGAATCACAATCAATTATTCTTCCACATCGCAGCACAAAAAACCGGAAAACTCGAGCAAAATGGTGTAAAAAATGTGTATCAATGTGCCCTAGCCCAACCAAAAGAAAGCCTAACTTTGTACCCATGAAGTTTTTCATCGATACAGCCAACCTTGCCCAAATCAAAGAAGCCAACGACCTTGGTATTCTCGATGGTGTAACCACCAACCCCAGCCTCATGGCAAAAGAAGGCATCTTCACCGAAGAAGCCGTTTTAAACCACTATAAAACCATTTGCGAAATGGTCGATGGTGACGTGAGTGCAGAAGTCATCAGCACTGACTTTGATGGCATGGTCAAAGAAGGCGAAAAATTGGCCGCTTTACATCCCAACATCGTGGTAAAAGTACCGATGATCAAAGAAGGCATCAAAGCCATCAAATATTTCTCAGACCGCGGTATCCGCACCAATTGCACGTTGGTTTTTAGCGCTGGACAAGCCATCCTCGCCGCAAAAGCAGGTGCAACATACCTTTCCCCTTTCGTAGGTCGCATCGATGACCAAAACTGGGAAGGCATGGATTTGATCAAACAAATCGCAGAAATCTACGCAGTACAAGGATACGAAACCGAAATCTTGGCCGCCAGCGTTCGTACGTCTTTGCACATAGTGCAATGCGCACAAAATGGTGCCGATGTGGTTACCTGTCCGCTTAGCGCCATTTTGGGCTTGTTGAAGCACCCTCTAACCGACATTGGATTGGCGCAATTTCTTGCCGACCATGCCAAAGGAAGCAAATAACATTTTCTAATATTCAAAAAAAGTCCCCGGCGCGCCGGGGACTTTTTTTTTTACCCTTGCCATGGAAAAAATCCAATCTTAAACAAAATGTATTTTTTGATGAACTTTGTTTAACTTTCTTTGTTTTACGTTTATGATTGTAACTCTCAGACAAATGCAATACGTGGTTTCCGTTGCTAAAAACGGAAGCTTTTCAAAGGCGGCCGACGAATGTGCTGCAGACCAAAGTACTGTAAGCCAACAAATTAAAACATTCGAAGACCGAATGAACGTTACAATCTTTGATCGAAGCACACTGCCCATTTCTGTCACTGAACCAGGAAAAGAGATTGTTGAACAATGCGAAAAAATTATTGAAAAAGTTGACGAAATGATTCTTCCGTTCAAAAAGAAACGAATCGTTTAATCAAATTCCCACGCGGGTGCTGCGTCTCTCGAGCAACACAATATCCCGCCATTCGCCGCTTTGCATCTGACCCAATCGCTCGCGAAAACCCACCATCCTAAACCCATGCTTTTCGTGCAAACGAACGCTGCCCACGTTTTCAGGAAAAATCCCTGATTGCAATGTCCATACGCCATGGTCTTCAGACGATGCGATGCCGCAAAGCATGAGTGCATCGCCCAAACCTTTGCCCACAAAATCTTGGTGGATATAAATGCTCAATTCGGCCACGCCAACAAAAACCGCCCTGCTGCTCACCCCGCTTAGGGCCAGCCAGCCCACCACCGCATTGGTTTCCATCAGCTTCACAACAAACCTGCTGTGTTTCAGGTGCTTGTCATCCCAAATCACCCAGTCAGAAGCACGTAAATCATAGGTCGCATTCCCGCCACGAATCCCTTGTTCAAAAATCTCAGCCACGCTCTCATAGTCGTTTTCCTCCATCGGAACGATGCGGAACAACTTAGAATCCAGCCTCTCCCTTGAGAACATAAATCAGTACTGTTCTTTTGCGTTTGGAAAATCCTTCGATTTCACATCCGTGATGTAATGCTCAACGGCACCTTTCATCAAATCGTATAAATTCGCATATCTGCGCAAAAAACGGGGCGAAAACTCATTGGTAATCCCCAACATGTCGTGAACCACCAACACCTGTCCGTCTACGCCAGAACCAGCGCCTATCCCAATCACTGGAATGGTGAGATTCTCGGCCACGCGCTGCGCCAAATGAGCGGGAATTTTCTCCAATACGATGGCAAAACAACCTGCCTCTTCCAACATCTTGCTGTCGCGAATCAATTTATCGGCTTCTGCATCCTCTGTGGCACGCACCGTATAGGTACCAAATTTATAGATACTCTGTGGCGTAAGTCCCAGGTGCCCCATCACAGGCACACCAGCGGTTAGTATGCGTTTGATACTCTCCAAAATCTCCTCGCCACCCTCCATTTTAATGGCATGAGCGCCACTTTCCTTCATGATCCGAATGGTTGATGCCAACGCCTCCTTGCTGTTCCCTTGATAGCTACCAAAGGGCAAGTCAACCACCACCAATGCTCGATTTACACCGCGTACCACCGAACTCGCATGATAAATCATTTGATCCAACGTAATGGGCAAAGTGGTTTCATGGCCAGCCATCACATTCGATGCGCTATCACCCACCAAAATCACATCGATACCCGCCTGATCCACCACCCTCGCCATCGAAAAATCATAAGCCGTTAACATGGATATCTTCTCACCGCGCGATTTCATTTCATGAAGTACGTGGGTGGTTACCTTCTTTTCTTCTTTTTTGTGTATGCTCATGGCCCAATTTTAACCGGTTAATTTGTCGAATTTCCTTTTTGAACAGAGAATTTCTAGTACAAATCAACCATCTTTGTATGATTTCAAAAACAAAAGTAGGATTATTTCCAAATGAAACACCAATTACACAACGCAAGAACCCTAGCCATTTTATTCTTACTTTCCATCGCCATGGTCTTTTCTGCGTGTGAAAATGAGGTGTACATCAATGCCGATTACAAAGAAACAGTGGTCATTTATGCCCTGCTTGATCCCCAAGATAGCATCCAATACATCAAAGTAAACAAAGCATACCTCAACGAAAACATTGGCGCACTAGAGGCCGCCAAAATTTCGGATAGCTTGTATTTAGACTCTACAAGGGTTGAATTAAAACGTTTGCTCACCGGCGAAATCATCGTTTGTTCGGCCGAAGAAGGCCCCACCAAAGATTCTGGGATTTTTGCCAACAACAAAAACATTTTGTGGGTTACTCGCGAAAAAATCTACCCCAACGAAGAGTACGAAATCACCGTCACCAACCCACTAACCAACACCAAAGCAGTTTCAACAACCAAAACCGTTGGTACCACAAAAATTCGCTCCCCTTTCATCGACCAAACCAACATATTCAGTGTGGGTCCAGAATTCGTGACCATATCTTACGTTGCGGCACCCAATGCGTTTGCATACGATGCCAGATTCCATGTGTATTATGAAGAAATCAACACGGCCGACACCAACGCAAAAAACGAAAAAATGGCCACTTGGCGCGTGGTGAGCAATTTCTTGGTAGGGAACAATTCAGTACCCATGCGTCAAATCCCGCGATTGAGTTTCTTGCAGTTTCTGCAATCGAGCATCACCGCGGCACCCAGCCTCAAACACCGCATCAAATGGGTCGGCATCACTCTCTACGGCGGCAATCAAACCCTGGTAGATTATATTTCAGTGAACGAACCCAGCATTGGCATCGTACAAAAACAAGCTGAATTCACAAACATCAATGGCGGATATGGCCTTTTCGCATCCAGATCCACAAATAAAGTATGGTATGTACCCATGGACCCTGCCTCCATCACCTACTTACAAAAGCACGAACTCACCAAAGCACTCAACTTTGTGAGATAATTTCGGCCTAAATCAGCAAAAACGACAGCCCGCAACAAAAACAGCGGCCCCACAACCCACTTTTTGTCAGCATTTATGACAATTCGGCACGCCAAAGCCCATGATTTTGCTGTGGTACACAGATTGCGAACTAAAAGCAAAACGAACTTAAAACCATGAGTAAAATAATTGGAATTGACTTAGGTACCACCAACAGCTGTGTAGCCGTTTTGGAAGGTAACGAACCTGTTGTAATCGCCAACAGTGAAGGACGCAGAACAACGCCTTCAATTGTAGCGTTTATGGACAATGGAAATGGCGAACGCAAAGTGGGTGACTCTGCCAAACGTCAAGCCATCACCAACCCCCAACACACCATTCAATCGATCAAAAGATTCATGGGTGAAAAATTCACCAACATGTCGGTTGAAATCGGTCGTGTTCCCTACGAAGTTGTGAAAGGCGACAACGATACCCCAAGAGTTCAAATTGGAGATCGCAACTACACCCCACAAGAAATCAGTGCCATGGTTCTTCAGAAAATGAAGAAAACCGCAGAAGATTACCTCGGACAAGAAGTTACCCGCGCGGTAATCACCGTTCCCGCATACTTCAACGATGCACAACGTCAAGCCACCAAAGAAGCCGGAGAAATCGCTGGCTTGGTGGTAGAGCGTATCATCAACGAACCCACCGCCGCAGCCTTGGCTTACGGTCTAGACAAAATTGATCGCGACATCAAAATCGCCGTTTACGATTTGGGTGGTGGAACATTCGACGTTTCAGTATTGGAATTGGGCGATGGCATCTTCGAAGTAAAGAGCACCAACGGTGACACACACTTGGGTGGTGACGATTTTGACCAAGTCATCATCGACTTTTTGGCAGACGAATTCAAACGTCAAGAGAACATCGACTTGCGCAAAGACCCTATGGCCTTGCAACGTTTGAAAGAAGCCGCTGAAAAAACCAAAATCGAATTGTCTGCAAGCACAGAAACTGACATCAACTTGCCATACATCACCGCGGTAGACGGAGTTCCAAAGCACTTGGTAATGAAAATGAGCCGTAGCAAATTTGAACAATTGGCTGCTTCATTGATCCAACGCACACTTGAGCCTTGCAAACAAGCATTGAAAGATGCGAACATGAACCCAAGCGACATCGATGAAGTGATTTTGGTAGGTGGTTCTACACGTATTCCAGCGATTCAAAAGTTGGTTGAAGATTTCTTCGGCAAAGCGCCAAGCAAAGGCGTAAACCCAGACGAAGCCGTGGCCGTAGGTGCCGCAGTTCAAGGGGGTGTATTAACCGGTGAAGTGAAAGATGTGGTTTTATTGGATGTAACTCCATTGAGCATGGGTATTGAAACCATGGGTGGCGTAATGACCAAAATGATCGAATCTAACACAACCATCCCAACCAAGAAAACTGAAACTTTCTCTACAGCCATGGACAACCAACCTTCTGTAGAAATTCACATCTTGCAAGGAGAACGTCCGATGGCCAACGACAACAAAACCATTGGTAAGTTCATTTTGGATAGCATTCCTCCAGCGCCCCGCGGTGTGCCACAAATTGAGGTAACTTTCGATATCGACGCAAACGGTATTTTGAGTGTACAAGCCAAAGACAAAGCAACAGGAAAAGAGCAGAAAATTCGCATCGAAGCTTCTAGCGGATTGAGCAAGGAAGACATCGAAAAGATGAAAAAAGATGCTGAAATGAACGCCGAAGCAGATGCCAAGCGCAAAGAAGAGGCAGACAAAATCAACGCAGCAGATGCATTGGTATTTAGCACTGAAAAGCAATTGACAGAATACGGCGACAAAATCCCAGCAGAGAAAAAAGCCACAATCGAAAACGCTTTGGGCGAATTGAAAAAAGCCTTGGGCGAGAAAAACTTCGTTGCTGTTGACAGCGCAACCAGCGCTTTGAATGAAGCATGGCAGGCTGCCAGTCAAGACATGTACAACGCCACTGGCGGAAACCCTGAAGGGGGTGAGCCCGGCGCAGGTGCAGGTACTGGCGCAAACAATGGCGCTGCCGGCGACCAAGTGCAAGACGTAGATTTCGAGGAAGTGAAGTAAGCGAGCGTCATCGCACAAACACCATTTGTTATAGTTAGTGAATAACACAAAGGGTGCCCAATTGGGCACCCTTTGTGTTATTTTTGAATCTCAAACCGATGAAAAACGCCCTTTTCACCCTTCGCAGCCTGAAAACCATCGCCACAGTCATAGTATTCGCTGGAACACTATTCAGCTGCAACCCCACGAGCGAAACGAATCATTCAGACAGTAGTACAACAAACCCCTATACCAACGCCACACCCGGCAGTGAAACCCCGGTGGGCATTGCTCCACCCAAATATTCAGATACCGTTGGCATTACAGACCCAATGGCCAAAGATAGCATCAAGCTCACCATTGCATTCCAAATGGCTGCCAATGAATTGGGCATGGCCTATATCAACAAAGACCCAAATACATACGCCAAATACACCCTACCCTCCATCGAAAAGGCTGCGGGAGGCAAATCGGCGTACTTACAAAAACTCCAATCGGTATTCAAAGACCCCAACAACCCAACCTATACCAAAATCCTCTCTGGCCCCATACAAAGAACACGTGCCCAACTCGATGATCAAGGTTATTTACAGGGTTGGTATTGCTTGATGCCCGTAAGAATGTTTAGAACTGAGGCGGGCAAAACACTGCAAGACATCAAATGGATGGGCGGACAATCACTGGATGAAGGCAAAACCATCTATTTCATCGATATCACCAACATGCCACCAGAAAAAATCATGCAAATCATGCCCGACTTAAGAATCGTGCTCACCCAATAAACAACCCTATTAACACCAAAAGAAAAAGGCGCCGATGGCGCCTTTTTCTTTATCCGGAATTCTAGAAATCCCAACAATTATTTTTAACTCATCACGCTTACCGCGCGCAACACCAATTACTTGGTGGTCAAACGCATCTTGCGACGAGTGGTTTTTTCAACCTTCTCCTCATCCATGGCAGCAATACCAGTAATGGATTGATCCACGAAAATACGACCACAGTTTTCACAGTCGATGATGCGGTAGTGAGCACGAATGTCACTGTGTCTTTGAGGTGGGATTTTGCTAAAGCAACCACCACATGAACCACGCATGATCGAAGCTACTGCAATCCCGTTGCGAACGTTACCACGAATCCTGTGGTATGCACGGTGCAAACGAACGTCTAATTTAGACTCCGCAGTATTGCGCTCAACCATAATCTTGTCAATCTCCTCGGCATTTTCCTTCTCGATTTCAGTCAACTCAGCCTTTTTGTATTCCAAATCCTTCTGACGAGAGGTCAAAGCGTTTTGGGTATTACCCAACAACTCTTCTTTCATTTCAATCTGACGGCCGAATTCGCGAATGCGCTTCTCAGCAGACAAAATTTCCAATCCAGCGATTTCTTTTTCCTTGTTGATGGCGTCATACTCACGGCTGTTTTTGATGTTATTCAACTGGTCATCATACTTTTCAATCAAACGTTGAAAATCTTTGATGGCGTTTTTCTTGTTACTGATCTCGTGGTTATACTCCGCAATCTCATTGGCTATATGAGACACACGGGTTTCCAAACCTGCGATATCATCTTCCAAATCGGCAACTTCCATGGGCAATTCTCCCAATACAGCGCGAAGGTTGTCGAGTCTTGAATCGATCTGCTGCAACTTCCACAGATCTTTAAGTTTTTTGTCGATGGTTACGTCCATGTTTATGTTAAATAATCAATAGGGTTGGTGATAGTTTCTGCAAAAATGGTTGCAAATTTAGGGAATTTCGCTGACAATATGTTAGAAAACAAATCAATTGTATATTTCTCGCTTTCGTAATGGCCGATGTCGCACAACAACATCTTCCCTTGAGCATCAAAAAACTCGTGATACTTCACATCCGAAGTAATAAATGCATCCGCCCCAGCGTGCATCGCATCGCCAATCAAAAAGCCACCAGCACCACCGCAAATCGCCACCGTATTCACTTCCCTTACGTCGCAACGTGTATACTTCACCACATCCACGCCCATTTCTGACTTAATGTGTTGCAAAAAATCCAATTGCGACATAGGCTTTGGCAATTTACACAAAACACCGGCACCGTATTCTGTGCTTACATTTTCCAAAGCAATCCAATCGTGGGCTACTTCCTCGTAGGGATGCGCAGCCACCATCGCCCTAGCCACTTGAGCCTTCAACCAAATGGGCACCAACACCTCCAACTTCTGCTCTTGCACCGTTTCACGCAATCCTGAAACGCCCAAAGTGGGATTCGCCAATTCATTGGGCCTAAAAGTCCCCAACCCTTCAGTTGAAAATGCACATTCATCGTAATTCCCGATGCCGCCAGCCCCCGCCGCAAACAAAGCATCTCTCACGCCGTTGGCATGCTCATTGGGCACATACACGGCCAACTTCATCAAAAGTCCTGCAGCCGGCCTCAAAACACCACTCACCGCGAATCCCAGCTGCTTGGCGATGCGCTCATTCACCCCACTGCGCAATACATTGTCTAAATTGGTATGACAAGCATAAATGGCAATGTCATTCTTGATCGCCTTCATCACCGCTCGCTGCACATAATCGCCGCCAGTAAAACGCTTCAATCCGCCAAAAACAATCGGATGATGCGCAATGATGATGTCGCACCCCTTGGCAATGGCCTCATCAACAACCGCCTCCGTACTGTCCAAGCACAACAAAGCCCGATGAACCTCCCCATTCACATCGCCAACAATCAAACCAGAATTGTCGTACGACTCCTGCAAACGGCTCGGCGCTATAGCCTCAAAGCACGCAATGATTTCGTGTATTCTCAACATGATGATTCAAATTTCATAGAATTCCCCCAACTTTGCACCACAGCGTGAAAAAAGCAGTCCTAAAGCCCGGAAAAGAAGTCAGTTTACTCCGAAAACATCCTTGGGTGTTCTCTGGTGCGATCCAAGAACTCGACGATGCCTATGTTGGCGATTGGGTCCAGGTCTTCGATAGCCGAAACAAATTGTTGGGCACCGGACAAGTGGGAGACGGCAGCATCGCCATCAGAATGGTTGCTTTCGAGGCCATCGAACCCACCGTAGAATTCTGGAAAAACAAACTTCAAAACTGCCTCAATCTCAGAATCCACTTGGGCTTTGGCATCAACACCCCAACAACCGCATTTCGCTTGGTGCATGGTGAAGGCGACAACCTTCCAGGATTGATCATCGACATTTACAACGATTGCGCGGTGATCCAAGCACACAGTTTGGGCATGTACAACAGCCTCAACCACATCGCTGAAGCCCTCGAGCAGCTCAATCACCTGGCGCTAAAAACCATTTATAACAAAAGTTTCGCTGCGATGCATGGCACCGTAGACGAAGACGGATTTTTACTGGGCGATACAGCCGAAACCATCGCCAAAGAAAATGGCATGCTGTTCAAAGTAAACTGGGTAACCGGACAGAAAACGGGCTTCTTCCTGGATCAACGCGACAACCGAGCGCTGCTCAAACAATTCTCGAAAAACAGATCCGTACTCAACACTTTCTGTTACACAGGAGGATTTTCCGTGGCCGCATTGGAAGGTGGCGCAAATCGCGTGGTGAGCGCCGATATCAGTCAAACTGCCATCAACCTAGCCAATGAAAACGCCGCTCTATTGACCTTACAAAAAGATCAAACACATGAAGGCCTAGTGGTGGATGTGATGAAATACCTCAACGAAGACAGCGAGCAATTCGACATCGTTGTGTTAGACCCTCCGGCATTCGCCAAAAGCTTATCCAAAAAACACAAAGCCGTGATGGGTTATAAAAGACTCAATGCGATGGGCTTGAAGCGCGTGAAACCCGGCGGGCTGTTATTCACCTTCAGTTGCTCTCAAGTGGTAGACGATGTGCTTTTCGCCAACACCGTAACCGCCGCAGGCATCGAAGCTGGAAGAAACTGTAGAATCTTGTACCGCTTGGGCCAAGGCGCCGATCACCCCGTGAACTTATATCACCCCGAAGGCCATTATCTCAAAGGCTTGGTGATTCAGGTGGAGTGATTCCCACCAATATATTCCGCCAGATTGAGCCCTTTGGGGAAATTTCAACCCTATTTGGCATAGAATTTTCGGTCGAAAAAACCAAGGAGGCATCCCCTACTGTTGCGCAAAACGATAAAACACGTACGCCACAGGCACAAACAACACATTGGGCAGCCAAACCGCCAACCAAGGCCATACCACCCCTGAATTTCCCAACGACACAAAGTATTTGCTGAAAAACAGGAAAAACAGAATCACAAATATCCCAACGGCCAAGGAAAACCCGAGTCCGCCCCGGCTCTTCCTACCCGCCACACTCACGGCGATCAAAACCAATATGAACGTACTAAAGGGCGATGCATAACGCCGATTCAATTCGGTCTCCAAGAGTTCTACATTGCTCGACCCCCTCATTTTCTCCTTGGCAATCATGCTGCGCAATTCATTTTGATTCAAACTTTGCACATCCTCCAATCGAAAAAAGAAATCTTCCGGATTAAACGGAATCAATGTATCCAATGTAGCGTGATATTGAATGTCCTGATTCCCAGTGGCCAAAAACTTCCGCTGCCAAACCATTTCTAGACGCCATTTTTTCGCCTCGGGCGACCATCGAATGAATCGACCAAACAGAGAGCTTTTCAGCTGCTTGCCCTGATACTCCTCCACTGTAACCCCAACCCCTGAACTGTCGTTGTTGTTGAAATACTCCATGTACAAAATCACACCGGGCTTGATTTGCCTAAAAATGGTGGATTTGGCTTGAGAATAATAGTCGCGCATGTAGGCATTCTCAAACCGAACCCTGGCCTTATCTGTAATCGGTATCACCCATGCATTCAACACGTAACTGCCAAACGCAAGCAACAAGGCCGTTCCCATATAGGGCATCAAAATGCGCTTCAACGACATCCCCCCAGCAAGCATTGAAATGATCTCCGTTCTCGATGCCAAACGCGAAGTCATGTACAAAACAGAAATGAAAATGAAAATCGGTGAAAAGGTATTGAGCAAACTCGGCACAAAATTGAGATAGTACACAGTGAAAATCTCATTCACTGGCGCCGATTTCTCCAGAAAATCATCCAACTTCTCGGCAACATCAAACACCATGATGATGATGATAAAAAGCAAAACGGTTACGAAGAAAGTCTCTAAAAACTTTTTCGAAATATACCAGTCTAACTTTTTGATTTTCATATTTGGGCAACCAACGAAGGGTGCAAACTACGACAATTTTCGCGACACTGTTTTGAGGATACTTTCTTTCCAGAGATGGAAATCGCCTTGCAAAATGCGCTCTCGAGCTTGTCTCACCAACCACAAGTAAAAACGCAAATTTTGAATACTGGCAATGATCGGACCCATCATTTCATTGGCTTGAAACAAATGTCGAACATAGGCTTTGCTATACTCCGGCGTAAGCAATGAATCCAGGGGTTCAAAGTCATCGGCCCACTTCTTGTTCTTGATGTTCACGATTCCCTCACAAGTGAACACGTTTCCGTTTCTGCCGTTGCGGGTTGGCATCACACAATCAAACATATCTACCCCCAATGCGATGGCGTTGAGCAAATTCTCTGGCGTACCAACTCCCATCAAGTATCGGGGCTTATCGTACGGCAAAATATCCGTCACCAACTCCGTCATCCGGTACATATCCTCATGAGGTTCTCCCACACTAAGGCCGCCAATGGCATACCCTTTGGCATCGTGTTTTAACACATATTCAGCACTTTGCTTGCGCAAATCATCGTAAACACTGCCCTGTACGATGGGCATCAACGCTTGCTCATGTCCGTAAATGGGCTCCGTTTCATTGAACCTCGAAAAGCATCGATCCAACCAACGATGGGTCATATGCATCGATTTTTTGGCATACTCGTAATCGCAAGGATATGGTGTACACTCATCAAATGCCATAATGATATCGGCACCAATCACACGTTGGATATCCATCACCCGCTCTGGGCTAAACATGTGCTTTGAACCATCGATATGACTGGCGAACTTCACGCCTTCATCGGTGAGTTTACGCGTTCCTGATAGCGAATACACTTGGTAACCACCGCTATCGGTGAGCACTGGGCGATCCCAATTGCTGAAACCATGTATCCCACCTGCTTTTTGCAAAATATCGAGGCCCGGCCTCAAATACAGATGGTAAGTATTGCCCAAAATGATATCGGCGTTGATGTCATTTTTGTTCAAAAGAAAGTTTCTATGTACCCCTTTCACCGTACCCGCCGTGCCAACCGGCATGAAAATAGGGGTTTGAATGCGACCGTGCGCAGTATCAATCACACCAGCCCTTGCTTTGGTGAAAGGATCTTTATGTTGTAATACGAAATTCAATTCTGTGCCATCAATGAAATGCTAAACAAACGCGGATATATCGAGGCCATACTACCTGAATAGTAGCTATTGGGCACACGAATGAGCGCATTGTTTAACCCGTTCGACATTTTTAATTCTAAAGACAAATCCACGAAATCCAATCGAAACTCCATCCCCGCTCCCACTTCGTAATAATATGTATTGGCTTTGAGCGCCACCAAAGGCTTTGACTCACCAATCACTAGACCTTGATTGCTCTGAAAATCGTGAGACCATCGCACACCACCCAACACGTACATGCGGGTATTGTTGGGCATATCGGACCGATATTTCAAAGTGAGAGGTATATCAAAAGAAATGGTTTCAATTTTGATGTTTGGTCCCGGCGTATGTTGCCAAGCATATTGAATATTGCGCTGATGCAATTGCAACATCGTCAATGTTTTCAACTCCCAGTACTTCCCAAATCGGTAAGCCACTGAACCACCAAAACCTCCGCCTGCCTGTCCTTGCGGACGAATGCTCTGAATGGAATCGGTACGTTGCCAAAAAACTGGATCCAACTCCATTTTCATTTTGGCATAGGTACCAGCAAAAGCGATACCCCAAAAGAAATGCTTGCGATAATCCCGATTGTAGTCGCGCGGCTGAGAAAACGATTTTCCCGCTACAACCAACAACAATATGAGGACAATTATTTTACGCATGTATACATGGTACAAATACCAAATGTAAGGGGCTTATAGGTAACGTGAGAAAATCCCACAGATTTTGCTTTTTCAACAAATTCTTCGCCTTCAGGAAAAGCAGCTACGCTCTGAGGCAGATAGGTATAGGCATTGGTACTGCGCGATAGCAACTTACCCATCAAGGGCAAAATGTTTTTGAAATAGAACCAATACAATCGAGAGAAAATTGGATTGGTAGGCTTACTAAATTCCAACACCACCATTGGGCCGCCGGGCTTGAGTACGCGGTGCATTTCTGCCAAACCTGCCAATAAATTCTCAAAATTACGCACACCAAAACTCACCGTAACCGCATCAAAATCACCCTCTTGAAAAGGCAATTTTTCCGAATCCGCCTGTGTGAGTGTAATCCGTTTGGTGAGATTTTTTTGATTTAATTTGATTTGTCCAAAATCCAGCATTCCTTGACTGATATCCACGCCAACGATGTTGGACCCTTCGATTTTTGTCATTTCGATGGCCAAATCCGCCGTGCCCGTTGCCACATCCAAAATGTGTTTGGCGCCAAAGGAATTGACATTTTTTCTCACTTTGGTACGCCAGGAATAATCCACGCCCAAGGATAAAAAATGATTCAAAAAATCATAGCGGGGCGAAATGTTATCGAACATCTCTTCCACTTGCTGCTTCTTCGAAGCATCTGAGTTGGGATTGGGTTTTACTTGGCTAGTCACAATAATGTTACAAATATAAGTAATTTCAAGGGCAGTGACCGACGAATCGATACGCAAACACACCGATATTTGCCAAAGTAAAATCGCAACAAATGGACATCAATACTGCAGAATACGTTGGAAGTTGGCAAAAGAATGCGGACATGCCTCATACCGAATTGCCCGAATTCGCCTTTATCGGACGAAGTAATGTGGGAAAAAGCAGCTTGATCAACATGCTCACGCAGAGAAATGGTTTGGCCAAAACAAGCTCCACGCCGGGCAAAACCCAAAGCATCAACTTGTTTTTGCTGAATAAGAAAATCCAATTTGTGGATTTACCCGGCTATGGTTATGCGAAACTCTCCAAAGATAAGCGCGAAATTTTCGGCAAAATGATCAAACATTATTTACATGAGAGAGTGAACATGTATTGTTTGTTTGTCCTGATCGATTTGCGCATCAAACCACAACAAATTGATTTAGATTTCATCAACGAATGTGGTGAGCACGACATCCCAATGGCCTTAATTGGCACCAAGGCAGACAAGTTGAAACCAGCAGAATTGGAGGCCAACAAAGCAGCGATTGATGCCAAATTATTAGAAGTCTGGAATGAATTGCCGCCATTTTTTATCAGCAGCTCTGAATCCAAGATTGGCCGCGATGAGATCTGGGAATTCATCAAAGGCACCTTGCCGAATTAGTGCAATGGTCGTTTTTTGATCATACCGCCCTTCGTATCCTTTACTGCATGTTGCACCACAAATGCATCTGGATCCACCTGCTCAACTTCAAACAATAACTTTGTGACTTCCAACCGGGTAACCACAAAAAACAATACCCGTCCTTCTTCGCCCAATTCGCCCCGCTTACCAAACCCTTTGTCTGATTTAAACACAGTCACTCCTCTACCTAGTTTTGAAATGATTTGATGCTTGATTTCTTCAGCTTTGTCTGAAACCACCATAACACCCAAATACTCTTCGATGCCATGGATGACAAAATCGATCGTTTTAGAAGCAGACAGATAAGTCAGCATTGAATACATGGCTGTTTCAATTCCTATGAGGCTTGCAGCCAACAAGAACAAGACGGCATTGAAGATGGCAATAAAATCGCCCACGGACAAACTCGTACGCCTACTCACCGCGATCGCCAACACCTCTGTTCCATCGATTACAGCGCCACCTCGGATTGTAAGCCCTATTCCCGCGCCCAAGAAAAAACCACCAAAAACGGATATCAATAATTTATCATTTGTAATCAAAGGCAAACTCAAAAAATGAACAATCACGGCCAAACAGATGATCGCCAAAACACTTTTGACCGCGAAATCCTTTGAAATTTGATTTGCTCCGATAAACACAAAAGGAAGATTTACCAAAACAACCAATACAGAAAGCTCAACACCCGTGAGCAATTTCAGCAACAAAGAAATACCCATCGCACCCCCGTCTAAAAATTCATTGGGTAAAATAAACCCCTTCAAACCCACTGCCGCCATCGAAACTCCCAGAAAAACGAATAGGATATCTACACCCCGCCAATTCAACACCCCCTTGTCCTGCATATCACCGACCTTTACCATACCCAAATTTACGATGATTGCTTTGTAAAAGCTTTTTAGCTTCTTAGGATTTTTTCCATCTTCCGCCCTTTTGCCAATTCATCCACCAGTTTATCCAAGTAACGAACTTTCCGCGTCAAAGGATTCTCAATTTCTTCAATTCTGTAACCACATATCAAACCTGTGATGTGGTGCGCATTGGGATTGAGCGTGGCACTTTGAAAAAACAATTCAAAGGTTACACCCTCCGCCAGCAACTGTTCAATTTCTAACACTCCAAACCCAGTGAGCCATTCAATCACTTGATCCAATTCCTTTTTTGTCCTGCCTTTTCGCTCCAACTTCGCCAAATAAAGCGGATAAACCGTAGCAAAGGTCATTTTTGCTATTTTTTCATTGTGTGCGGCTGTGGGTTGCATAAATTTAAAACGTAAAATTGTCTTCGCGAAATAACGACACACGACTCGTATTGAGAAATAGGGCACTTACAACATTAAAAACATTATTTTCCTTTTCCCAATTTATGATTTGTCTCTTTTCATTAACGATGTGAGAGAAAAGAAACACAAAATCTATTGACCCCAGAAAGACTAACGGAATGATTATAATTGATTTTTCAGTTTGTTTAATTTGATTTTATCTGTTAGATAAAAAACAAAATAAACAACAATGATCCAAGGTGAACAAAATACGAATGCAAAAATGGCCTTCAAAGGCCAACCTATCCCCATAATACTTCTTTGGATACTTTTCACTTTGTCAATATTCTCAGGAATAACATTTCCATAAAATTCGGCTTCATTCATTCCGTCAATATCATACCCATAATGTTCAAGTAGCATTAAGTCAGAAGTATAACTCCACCATGCAAATACAAATACAATTACTGCATTTAGAAATAAACCAATTGTCAAATAGGCAAGAAATTTATACCTGATTTTTGTCGTTTTTATTTTTCTCAATAAAAGAATCGGACATAAAAGAATTCCAACAAACAGCGAAAAAGAAACCAATGTGATTAATTTTTCCATTGAGATTCTCTAAAGTCGATTTTCAGTCTCTCGATTTTTCGACAAGCTTCGGCAAAAATCAACCCATCTTGGGAAACAACCAACCCTTGGCCGAAGCAATCAACTCCTGCATCGGAACCACCTTGTGATTGATCTCGTAGGCAGCCAAAAATGCATCCACCTCATGTTGTAATTCAGGCGCAGTTTGCATTTCACGTTGCTTTAAGGCAGCCACCCCACACAGCCACTCCACCGCCAAAATATTCTCAACGTTCTCAATAACCCTCAACAACTTGGTCGCCGCATTCGCCCCCATACTCACATGGTCTTCTTGTCCGTTCGAACTCATAATGCTATCCACCGATGCCGGTGTACACAATTGCTTGTTCTGCGATGCCAATGCCGCTGCACTATATTGAGCAATCATATATCCACTGTCCAACCCTGCACCATCGGCCAAATAGGGCGATAAGCCCCGCTGTCCGCTCACCAACAAATACGTCCTCCGCTCACTAATACTACCCAATTCAGACAATGCCATCGCAGCGTAATCCAAGGTCAAAGCCAAGGGCTGACCGTGGAAATTACCCCCGCTCAACACACAATCTTCCTCTTCAAACACATTGGGATTGTCTGTCACCGAATTCAACTCGGTTTCCCACACATCCAAACAATGATCCAAGGCATCGTAAGAGGCACCATGAACCTGAGGAATACAGCGGAAACTGTAAGGGTCTTGCACTTGTTTTTTGGGCTGCTTGGCGATGGGCGAATTTTCTAAAATCGCGCGAATTTCTGCGGCCGCTGATATCTGTCCAGCATGAGGCCTTACGCGATGTATTGGCGATTGAAAGGGATCCATCCTACAATCAAAAGCATCCACGCTCAAAGCACTCACTTTGGGTAATTGCTTGAAAATTTGTCTGATTCTGCGGTAAGCTTCCACCGCATGGGCCAGCATGAATTGGGTTCCATTGATCAATCCCAACGCCTCTTTGGGTCCAAGTTGTAAAGGCTTCCAATTGTTTTGGGCCAGCCATTGCTCACCTGAAATTTCACCGTGCTGGGGGTGTCTCAAATATCCCTTTCCAATCAGGGGAAGCACCATTTGAGAAAGGGGTGCGAGGTCGCCAGAGGCACCGAGCGATCCCTGCTC
>JACCEE010452098.1_pt1 | contig 42908 bp, 37 predicted proteins | sample 7449931 | NCBI WGS metagenome assembly JACCEE01 (sample SAMN15323457, study PRJNA562643) | freshwater metagenome | isolation source: river surface water | place: USA:Blue River Watershed | collected 2017-08-19 | reverse complement strand
TGCATTAATTGCCAATTTTGCAAGGGAACAGCAATAAATAGCGATAACATGCCTGCCATTAAGCTAAAAATTAACAAGGCAATAATCATTTCTAACAGACTAAACGCATGTTGTTTTAACAGCCTTTTAGCTAAAACACTCATAACCATTGATAACCTGTCAAATTAATTTGAAGCGCAGTGGGTCGGTGTTGCACACTGACAATAAATTTCCAGCTAGTTTGTCCGTTTAACGTGATAGGAATGAGGGCAGAAACAGAAATTTGATAAGCGGCAAGCGCATCAATCGTGATATTTTGCGCAGTGCGTGGCGGCGATTGCGTAAAAGGAAGAGTGGTTGAAAGTGTGGCAAGCGGTTGTTGTAACAAGTATTCAGTATAAGCTTGGGCAATATTTAAGGCTTCTTGCTGAACGAGCAAGTCATGACTATGTTGAACAGTTTTAAAAATGCTACTTGCTAAAGTTGCCGCCCCAAGACTGACAATCACAATGGCAAATACCATTTCTAATAAACTAAATCCGTTCTTTTGTACCATGCGTTTTTTTAGCGGTCAGTATAAAAAGTGAATTATAACATAATGTTCACCTTTATACAGAGCTTACTCAATTAATTCGTCAGGTAAACAAAACCCGTTTCCGCTTCTACATGAAAAGTATGTTCTCCTACTTGAATATCTTGGCTTAAACTAGGTTGTCCCGTAGCACTATATGTCCAACTTAAACCATTAATCGGCGTTTGGGTTGTTAATAAAAACGCTTGGTCGCTATGCGGTAATTTTAACGGCACATGATTGCCACAAACACTATTACCATAATTTAGGCTGACTGTATTCGGGGTTAAAATCACATTGATAGCACAGCCCGAGGTTAACGCGGTTTGATGCGCATAGCGGAGCGTCATTAAAATTTGTTGTGTTTCACCTTGACCATTTAACTGATTGATTTCCAAACGCGGCACAACCCATAACGCCAAAATACCGACCAATACTAAAACAATCATAAGCTCGACTAAAGTTACACCTTGTTGTAGAGATGAATAATTTAATAAAGGGCGTTCCATGAAGATAATACGCATAGTCAATCCACTCAATAAAGCAATCCCTTGCAAAAAAAGACCGAGTGGTTAACTCGGTCAAAGGGGTAGGATGATAAAATCAAATAAATTTGCTGTATTAACTACAATTGCTAACATCTAAAGTGTAAATAGGGCTTACCAAGCTAGAAGTTGTTGCGCTAATATCGGCGCGGGTGTAAGTCACTGAGCAATTTGCGCCCGCAATTGCGCCCTTATGTCTAATTTGAGCTGTCGCTGTGTTCACTTCAAAATCAGCCGCAGGACTTAAATCTAAAACAGAACGTAAATCTGTCACGCTGTTAGCATAACCATAACGAATATTGATAGTTTGTCCGTCAATCGTGACTGTGCTTAACAGTAAATCTGTTTTATTTTCAGCGGCAGCACGGGCATAAATCACCAAATTAGCAGAACGCATAGAACCTTCTACTGCCTTGATTACGGCAGCCCGCGCATCCCCACTTAAACTGACAAATTTAGGAACTGCGGTGGCAGCTAAAATGCCTAAAATGACAATAACAATAATTAATTCAATTAAGGTAAAACCTTGATGAGTTTTCATTTTTCTAATCCTAACTATACAAATCACTGACAAAAATAATTACGAAGAATCTTATTATTTTTCTTTTCACTTTCTTACTAATATTCATGGCAAACTACATACCAGTCTTTTCACAAATAAGTTACAAAGCTAATTCAGCTAAAACACTCACAATTCATGACTTTTTTGATTGGAAATACGAAAAAATAGAGCAATCGCTCGAGAAGTATCTGAGCTATTTTTAAGACAAGCGTTAGAAAAATGACGATAGAAATAACGATAGAGTGGATAAAGTGACTTGCAAGTTATCTTAAATCTGCTAAAAACTACCCGTGCAAAAAACACCTTTTTAAAAAACAAAAGTTAATTAAACTTGAGTTTAAGCACGTTTTACAGCAAATCTTATATACTTATTTTTCCCTCTTAAACCGCTAGTTAATCCACCATGAATCTTTACTGTCCATTTTGCACACTAGAAGGGTGTAACGTTACCGCAGAAACAGAATTAACATTGACTCTGCGCGATAATTATCCTGTCAGTCAAGGGCATACATTGATTATTCCTAAACGACATGTCACTTCTTTATTTCATTTAAATCAAGATGAATATCTTGCGGTGTTTAAAGCTTTGCACCTTGCCAAAGAACAACTTGCAGAACAATATGAGCCTGACGGATATAATATTGGCATCAATGACGGAGTTGCAGCGGGACAAACTATTATGCACTTGCATTTACATTTAATTCCCCGTTATCGCGGCGATTGCGTTGACCCACGCGGTGGTATTCGCTTACTTTTTCCTGAAAAAGCCCCTTATTGGCACTCAACTGAATAAATTTTCTCTTTTATGGTCTCACAGTCCGAATTTTATTTACCCCGTCTCGCGCTCACAGTCGGCGAACCCGCTGGCATTGGGGTTGATATTAGTCTGCAACTCGCGCAGCATGCTTTACCTGCCCAATTAATCGCCATTGCTGACCCAGCGGTTTTACAACAACGCGCCCAGCAATTGGGTTTAAATATTATTTTAGAAGAATATCAAGTAGGTGCGCCGCGAACACCGCATCGTTATGGGCATTTAAGCGTCTTACCGATTAAAACCCATGTCCCTGTAATTACAGGACAACTAGACCCACGCAATGCGGATTATGTCCTGTCCACTTTAGAACGCGCCTGTCAAGGCTGCATAGAAGATGAGTTTGACGCAATTGTCACCGCGCCCGTGCATAAAGGCGTGATTAATCAAGCGGGTGTTCCTTTTACGGGACACACTGAATTTTTTGCTGAAAAAACTAATACAGAACAAGTTGTTATGCTTTTAACAACTGTCGGTTTATCCGTCGCATTAGTAACAACGCATATTCCGTTGGCGCGCGTGCCGAGTGCAATCACGCCAGAACGTTTAGCAACTACATTGCGCATTGTAAATCATGATTTTAAAAGCAAATTTGGTATTGTAGAACCACGGATTTTAGTCTGTGGTTTAAATCCCCATGCGGGCGAAAATGGTTATTTAGGTGATGAAGAAATCACAATAATTAATCCCGTGCTTGAACAATTACGGGCGGAAGGAATGCGTTTAATTGGCGCAGTGCCAGCAGATACGGCATTTACACCAGCTTCCTTGGTCAATATTGACGTAGTCGTTGCCATGTATCATGACCAAGGTTTAGCTCCACTTAAACAGCGCGGCTTTGGTAACACGGTTAACGTAACGTTGGGATTACCCATTATTCGCACTTCTGTTGACCACGGCACAGCTTTAGAATTGGCGGGCACTGGCAAAGCGTCTAGCGACAGTTTAAAAATGGCGGTGCAAGTCGCATTAGATATGGTAATTCGTAAACAACGCGCTTTACACCGCTAATTTTAACGCTTTTAAACCGCCCGCTTTGCTTGAGTAGCAAACACATACAAACGATAACCTAATAAAAGTGCAATGATAAATCCATAAAACAAAGGTTCAAAAAATTGCACTTTTCCTTCTGCAATCCAAAGAAAATGTACAATTCCCGCCACTGCAATTAAATACACTAAACGATGTAACAATTGCCAATTTTTACCGCCCATTTTTTTAATCATTTTATTAGAAGAAGTCACCGCCAGCGGAATCATACAAATAAAAGCGAACAATCCCACAAAAATAAAGGGACGTTCTAGCATATCCTCAATAATCCAAGCAAAATCTAAAGATTGGTCAAAGATGGCGTAACAAAGAAAATGCAATACGCTATAAAAGAAACTGAATAAACCTAATTGACGACGAATTTTAATTAAACTATGCCATTGCATTAATTGACGAATAGGGGTAATCATTAAAGTTAAACATAGAAAACGTAAAGTCCAGATACCTGTTTCATCTAAAGCATGTTCAATCGGATTTGCATGAGGAATTGCGGTTATGATAATGGCAATTAAAGGGAGGAAACTTAACCAAAATACAACGGGTTTTATAACTAATTCGGTTGTTTGTACAGAAGGTATTACTATAGAAAAACGCATCGCTGCTCCTATTCAAATTATTTAAGAAACTTTATTTCTAACGATAGGATAGCTAAAAAAGAAATCAATGGATTAATAAAGAATTAACGTTTAAATGCAGAATTCCAATTCACATCATTAATTTAATTATTCAAACTAAAACAAAGACCTACTAGGTTTTAAAAACCTAGTAGGTCTCGCGTTAATTTTCAACAAATACGCTTAATGTCCTGTTGCAGGCGTTGCTGCTGGAGGTGTTTCTTGGTGTTTAGTGCCTGAGCCTAAAACTGCACTAGAATCAATTTCTTTCAGGTTAGGTAAAGAATGGGCAATTCCCTTATGACAAGTGATGCAGGTTTTACCCTCTGTTAATCCCGTTGAGTGTGCGGTCATCGCCCGTTGTTGTTGACGAGTAAAATCCATAGACTCAAATTTATGGCAATTACGACATTCGCGTGAATCGGTCGATTCCATGACTGACCAAACATGTTGCGCAAGTTGGGCACGTTTAGCTTCAAATTTTTCAGGCGTATCTATACTGCCCATAATTTTATGATAAACCTCATTACTTGCCTGAATTTTGCGAATCATTTTGTGCGTCCAGTCTTTGGGAACGTGACAATCAGGACACGTTGCCCGTACGCCGCTACGATTGCTATAGTGGATTGTCTGTTGATATTCTTTATACACATTATCTTTCATTTCATGGCATGAAATGCAAAATTGTTCGTTATTGGTTGCTTCCATTGCCCAGTTGAAGCCCCCCCAAAAAATAATCCCTGCCAAAAAACCTAATATCAGCATTGGTGCAAGTAACCAATTGATAAGCCGTTTAAATCTACTTTTAGGGGGCGTTGTAGTAGTCATTCGCAAAGCTCCTATGCTTAACGTAAGGATTCGACGGGTTTAAATTGGTTTTCAACCAACGGTTTAGCATCTGTTTGCGGAACATGGCACTGCGTGCAAAAATAGCGGCGCGGTGCAACATTATCTAATTCTACGCCGTCACGGTCACGGAAATGTGTAACGCTAATTTTAGTCGCGCCCGATTGTTTAGAATTTTGAAAGCTATGACAAGTTAAACACTTATTAAATTTAACCGTGATTTGATAGCCTTCAATTTGATGTGGAATTAAAGGCGGTTGTTGCACATACGCACGCGGCAAGGGCGCACTGTCGGGATTCCATTTATGAAATTCAGGCACACTTGATGTTCCTTCAATGGTTTGAATTCCTCCTAAACCTTCCATTGCTACAGGCGGCGCAGTCGTTACTTCCACTTTTGTCGTGTCAGACGGTGCGGGGGGCGTTGATGTGGAGGGTGTTGGATTAGCTGCAAAACAGCTTACACTTAAGAGCCAAAATATCAGCGTTAACATTCTCATGTATTTTCTCCTTCATACGGTATTTTTAATACTTATTAAGATATTAAGCGGTTTAAACTTGTCTGAATCCCAATTTTCACAATTCACTCAATTAACACAAGTAAGACGAATAAACACTTTAAATTCAATAGATTGTTAGGGTTAGTGGTCTTTTGAATTCATACCGACAGACCTACTAGGTCTCTAAGACCTAGTAGGTCTTTGTTTTCATTTTAATATCTCACCGAACTTAGCTTAATTCTGTAAATTACGGTTCAAGTGTAATTTGAATTTAAAGACTTTTTCGTCGCAGACATCAATACAGCGTCCGCAGTTATAACATTGATTATTATCAATAATTGGACTGATATTTTTCGCCGCACCGCGCAATGCTGGCGTAATAATCTGCGGTTCAGGACACACAGCAAAACACTGCATACAGTTGTTGCAAGCTTCCCGTTGATAAGCGGCAATCCGCACTGGAGTCACTTTCCCGAGTAGGCTATAAAACGCTCCGACAGGGCAAAAATGCCCACACCAACCACGTTTTAAAGCAAAAACATCAAATAAAAAAATCGCCAGAATCACGCCCCACCCCGCGCCCATGCCAAAAATTAAACCCCGATGCAGCATAGAAACGGGATTAACCGCTTCCCATGCTAAAGTCCCAGTCATAGCACTGATTACAAAAGTCATCCCCAGCAGCCAAAAGCGGGTGTTACGCGCCACAGTAACGGTGTTTTTAATCCCTAAACGCTCGCGTAACCATGCTGCGGCATCAGTCACAACATTCAGCGGACATACCCACGCGCAGAATACGCGCCCGCCGACCAGTAAATAACCTGTCGTCACCAGCAATGCGCCTATCACCGCCGTTAAACCCACAAAATGTCCTGTCGCTAAAATTTGCAACAGCAAATAAGGGTCGGTTAAAGGTAAAAAATCTAAGGTTAAACTACTGCTTAAATTACCTTTTACGAGCCAAACCCCCGTCCAAGTACCACACAAAAACAGGGCTAAAATGCTCAATTGACTGATACGGCGCAAAATTAACCAGCGATTACGCATCCATCCTGTACGCGCGGTGCGTGTCGTTGATGTAATTTCGTCTGGTGTTTCAACTGATGTATTAGAAGGGGGAGAAGGTGTATTCATGGTTTAAACGTCGGTAAACGGTCGGGTAAATCCAGCACTTCGGGAATTAAACTATGCCCTGCTTTCTCTTTTTCTTTCCAACCAAGCCGATAATGATGTCCTAGTTCACCTTTTGCCAATTTAACGGGTAACACTTTAATTGCTGCTTCTTCGAGAACACAGGATTTTTCGCATTTACCGCATCCCGTACAGGCTTCTGAATGGACAACTGGCAAAAACATGGCGTGTTTATCACTGCGTTGATTGTGTAGCGTTTCTAAGGTGATGGCTTTATCAATCAAAGGACAGACGCGATAACACACATCACAGCGCAAGCCTAGAAAATTTAAGCAATTTTCTTGGTCAATCAGTACGGCTAATCCCATTTTTGCTTGCTCGATTTTTTCAAGCTGTGGATTTAACGCGCCTGTTGGACAAGCCGCAACGCAGGGAATATCGGAACACATTTCACACGGCACTTGGCGGGCGGTGAAATACGGCGTGCCCGTGGCAACGGGGTCGCCTAATTCGGCAAGCCGTAAAGTGTTAAACGGGCAATCACGGACACATAAACCGCAACGGATACACGCGCCTAAAAAATCAGTTTCAGCCAGTGCCGCGGGCGGACGCAAGGCAGTTGCGGGTAAAGCATTGGATTTATGGCTATAAATGCCAATACCCAAACCGATAAGACTGGCACTTGCGCACGCTTTGGCGGTGGTCAGTAAAAATTGGCGGCGACTTTCTGCTTTATTGTTCATAACGCATTGTCTAGGCCTTTAAAATTTTAATCGCACATTTTTTATAGTCCGTTTCTTTGGAAATCGGACAAGTTGCATCTAAAGTCAATTTATTGACTAAGCGCGATTCATCAAACCACGGAACAAACACTAAGCCGCGCGGCGGTTGATTACGTCCTTTGGTTTCGACTTGGGCTAAAATTTCGCCGCGCCGACTTTGTAATTTCGCTGTCATTCCACGTCGTAAGCCGCGCGCTTGCGCATCTTCGGGGTGCATAAATACCATCGCTTGTGGTACGGCACGATGTAATTCGGGCACGCGCCGTGTCATTGAGCCAGAATGCCAATGTTCTAATACCCGCCCAGTAACTAACCATAAATCAAACTCTTGGTCAGGCATTTCTGGCGGGGCTTCATACGGTAACGCATAAATTCGGGCTTTATTATCGGGATTGCCATAGAATTGCACGCCCGTTCCTTTTTCTACATGTGGGTCATAGCCTTCGCGATACCGCCACAAAGTTTCTTTGCCATCGATAACAGGCCAACGTAAACCGCGTGCTTGATGATATTGGTCAAATTCAGCTAATTCATGTCCTTTTTTCGGGCTGTTTAACCCAAATAAGCGATATTCTTCAAATAAACCTTTTTGCAAATAGAAACCAAAATGTTCCATTTCACTGTTGTGATAAACATTTCCAGCAGCATCTTTAACTTCTTGTTTAGGGAATTGATTCACTTGCCCATTTGCAAATAACACGTCGAACAGTGTCTTACCACGATATTCTGGTTTGGCAGCGAGTAATTCTTCTGTCCACACTTCTTCCATTTTGAAGCGTTTGGAAAATTCGACCATTTGCCATACATCTGATTTTGCTTCGCCTGGCGCGTCAACTTGTTGCCGCCAAAATTGGGTACGCCGTTCTGCGTTTCCATACGCGCCTTCTTTTTCTGTCCACATGGCAGTTGGTAAAATTAAATCGGCAGATAAGGCAGTGACTGTGGGGTAAGGGTCTGAAACAACGATAAAATTGGCAGGATTGCGATAACCTGGGTAGGTTTCTTCATTTAAATTAGCGGCTGCCTGCATATTGTTGTTGCACATCACCCAATAGGCATTTAATTTGCCGTCTTTGAGCATCCGATTTTGTAAAACCGCGTGATAACCAGGTTTTTCAGGAATTGTACCTGCGGGCAATTTCCACACTTTTTCCGCAAAAGCGCGGTGTTCTGGTTTAGTAACGACCAAATCTACGGGTAAACGATGGGAAAATGTGCCAACTTCACGCGCTGTACCACAAGCAGAAGGTTGCCCTGTTAATGAGAAAGGGCCATTACCTGGTTCAGAAATTTTGCCAGTCAATAAGTGAATGTTGTAACACAACTGATTTACCCATGTGCCGCGCGTGTGCTGGTTAAAGCCCATTGTCCAATACGATACGACTTTAGTTTTAGGGTCGGCGTATAATTTGGCTAAGGCTTCCAATTTATCAACGGGAACACCTGAAATTTGGCTGGTTTTTTCAGCAGTATATTCGCTCACAAAGGCTTTGAACGCATTGAAATCAATATCTTGTGCGCCTTCAGCCTCTTTTGCATTTTTGGCTTTGACTTCTAAAGGATGCTCAGGACGTAAGCCGTAACCAATATCAGCATTGCCTTTTTTGAAAGTAGTGTGTTTTTTTACAAACTCTTCATTTACAAAACCATTTTGAATAATGTAATTGGCAATATAATTTAAAATGGCTAAATCGCTTTGTGGATTAAAAACAATACCAATATCCGCTAATTCAAAGCTACGATGTTCAAACGTAGATAAAACAGCAACCCGCACATGGTCTTTTGACAAACGCCGGTCAGTTAAACGTGACCATAAAATAGGGTGCATTTCCGCCATGTTAGAACCCCATAGCACAAACGCATCGGCTTGTTCTAAATCATCATAACAACCCATCGGTTCATCTGCGCCAAAAGTGCGCATAAAACCTGTTACAGCCGAAGCCATGCAATGGCGAGCGTTGGGGTCAAGATTATTTGAACGAAACCCTGCTTTAAACAATTTCGCCGCCGCGTATCCTTCCCAAATCGTCCATTGTCCCGAGCCAAACATTCCGACCGCCGAAGAGCCTTTTTCTTTTAATGCGGCTTTCCATTTCTCTGCCATAATGTCAAAAGCTTGATTCCATGAAATGGGCGTAAATTCGCCTTCTTTATCAAACTTGCCGTTTTTCATCCGTAACATGGGCTGAGTTAAACGGTCTTTGCCATACATAATTTTGGATAAAAAATAGCCTTTAATGCAATTTAAACCACGATTTACAGGTGCGTCAGGGTCGCCTTGTGTGGCAACGACTCGCCCTTCTTGTGTACCCACTAAAACGCTGCAACCTGTACCACAGAAGCGGCAAGGGGCTTTATCCCAACGAATTTTTTCATCTTTCGCTTGCACAACATTCGGTAAACTAATACCCGCGACGGCTGCTGTCGCAGCAATCGCATTGGTTTTTATAAAATCGCGCCGTGATAATGTCATTATTATTTCTCCCCTTCCTCATCTGGTTCACTGTGTTCATACACCATTGCAGCCGATAATACGCCGTCTAATTTATGTAAAGCCGTGAGAGTATCCGCGACCATTGAACGCTTTTCTTCTTCAATTGTTACCACAAACCGCCCGTCAGCTGTTTCAATATGCACTTCTACGCCTTGTAGTTCACTTAAACTTTGTCGTACTTGTGCGTGATAATTTGGGCGAGCGTGGACAAGCACCCCAGCAATATTCATAAAATACTCTCCTTTCTTTCGCGTTAATGCGCGTTAAACTGAATTCGCTTTAATTTCAATTGCTTTAACAGGGCATGGGGCGTAACACGCGCCGCAACCGTTGCAATTTTCAAGCTGTAATTGCGGTTGGGCAACACCGCCCACCCGCAACCGAAAAACAATCGCGCGTCGATCGCAAAACTCAGCACAACTACGACATTCCACGCCGCGCAATGCTAAACATTGTTGATTAATCTCAACTTTATAATTCCAAGGGACTGATTCATGAAACACCAACGCCCCCGCTGAACATGCCCGTACGCATTCGGCGCAGAAAGTACACGCGCCTTGTTGAAAATTCACGATTGGAAAATTAAAGCTTTCCGTTTGTAAAATATGTTCGGGACAAGCGGCAATACAGCGTCCACAACGACTACAGACATCAAGAAAATTAGCAACTGCCCACGGTGGACGTAGAGAATTAGAAATTTGACCCCGCAAAAACGCGCGCCGAGATAAAGATGAACTCATCACCAACCTCCTTAAACTTGGATACCTCAATCTAATATGGATAATTGACAAAACTGCACTATAAAATCTGCAATTTGCACAGTATCACTCAAAGGCAAAAAAGGCATAGATAGGGGCACGCTAGGTAAAATATCACTGGCAAAAGCAACGATATTACTGTCTTGTGTAAATAAATAGGGATGTTGTAACTCGGCCCGATGCAATTCAATTTTGGCAAATGCTTCGTGCTTAAATCCTTCAATTAAAACCAAATCTAAAGTTCGCACATCTAAATGCAATAATAAATCGGCTAAATTTGGTTCATTTTGCGTGGGGGTTTCGCTCATTAATGCCCAACGTTGGCGCGAGGCTAATAACACTTGTTGCGCGCCACCTTCTTTGCGTAGCCTAAAACTGTCTTTGCCTTGGTGGTCAATTTCAAAGGCATGATGTGCATGTTTAATCACGCCGACCCGTACGCCGCGTGCTTGTAATATGGGAAGTAATTTCAGCAGTAAAGTTGTTTTTCCCGTGCCGCTATACGCAGCAAAACCCAAAATAGGGATAGGGAGTAGGGAATGAAGAAATGTATTTATAGCCATAAAGAGGTTTTTATTGGGTAGGGTTTGTTAAATTGTCGTCTTCCTATTACAGGTTGTCCTTGATTTAAATCAAGGGCAATTTATATTTTGTCTTGAGATAGAATAGTCAAATAGAGAATAGTTAAAAGGGTTTATACAGGCGGGATATTTAAATTAAAACAGTGATTTGATGAGTTTTGATAACAGAGTGGGATTGATTAAAGGGAGTGCAATAGCTAAAGCGATTGCAAGTATTGCGGAGAGAGTCTAATTAAAACAAAGACCTGCTAGGTTTTAGAAACCTAGCAGGTCTGTTGGTACAAGTTTAAAGATTTGGGACTTAATAAATGCAGATTATTCCACTAATTGCTGCACCCATTTACTATTTTTTTCACGTTCTAACACTTCTACGCGGGCGCGCATCAATAAAACCATCATAAAAAACAATTTAAACGCTAATGCCATAATTAATAAAGGAATCAACATATCAATATGAATTGCTGATTTCATTTTGAGCAGGCTAATGGTCGCTTTTTGATGTAGGGTATTCCACCATTCTACGGAGTAAACAATGATGGGAATATTCACCGCGCCAACAATCGCCAAAATTGCACAGGCGCGGGCGGCGGTGCGTTTATCTTCAATCGCGGCGTTTAAAGCAATCACGCCTAAATATAGAAAAAATAAAATCAGGGTAGAAGTTAAACGGGCATCCCAAACCCACCATGTGCCCCATGAAGTTTTGCCCCATAACGCGCCTGTGGCTAATGCTAAAAAGGCGAAGGAAGCACCAATCGGGGCGGCACTTGCTGCAATCACTTCGGCAATTTTGATGCGCCAAACAATTGCAATAATCCCCGCCATTGCCATGATCATGTAAACAAACATTGACATCCATGCAGCAGGAACATGAATGTACATAATGCGTACGCTGTCTTTTTGTTGGTAGTCAATCGGTGAATAAATCAACGCGCCGTATAATCCAAGGATTAAAAAAATTAAAAAAAAGCTTGCAAACCATGGAATTAATTTTCCCGCAATTCTATAAAAAAAGGGGGGAGATGCTAATTGATGAAAAAATGTCCAAATTGTTTTCCACATATTTTAAAAACCTCTATGAACTTAAACTAACGCGTAACGCTGCCGCTGTTGCAAAAGGCGACAGGGTAATTGCTAAAACCAGTAATGCGCTGAGTAAATATAGTTGTCCACTGAAATTGAAGCCGTCCGCCGCTACATTTACCGCACTTGCTGCAAAAATTAAAATGGGAATGTATAACGGCAAAATAAGCAGTGATAACAACATGCCGCCGCGCCGTAAACCGACGGTTAACGCTACCCCAATTGAGCCAATTAAACTTAAAATCGGTGTGCCCAGTAATAAACTTAATAAGAGTGCGGGATATGCTTCTGCCGGTAGAAATAAAGCATACGCTAAAATAGGTGAAATAATGATTAAGGGTAAACCGCTCACCAGCCAATGGGCTAATACTTTAGCTAATACTAATAAAGATAAGGAGTGCGGCGATAATACCAGTTGCTCGAGTGTGCCGTCTTCAAAGTCGGAGCGAAAGAGGCTGTCTAGTGATAATAAAGTGGCTAATAGTGCGGCAACCCAAATCACACCAGGCGCAATAAGGGCGAGGGTTTTAGGCTGTGGACTGATGCCAATGGGGAAAAGGGTGATGACAATGATAAAAAATAATAAGGGGTTGGCTAATTCGCCGCGATGACGAAAAGCAAGAAGCAAATCACGCCGAAGGAGTGCCCAAAAAGGGGTTAGTGCAGTTTTCATAAAAATTTATTTTTTTAAATAATAGTAGTAGTTACGCAGTTGAAAGTAGATTGTACTTAGGAGAGACAAGATAGTGTCGGATGGCATTATGTATAATCTGCGTTTTAGCCTCAAACCAACTGTAACCTGTGGTGTAACTATAGGTTTCTAAAAGTAGGAAAGCCCGCAGAGCCATTGCGATATGATTGCGCAGCCCTTATCTTTCTCTACCATCGGTTCGGCTTCTTGCCACAGTGCATCATTATCAGGGTTCATAGTGTGTAAACATCGTGTTATTGCATCATGCGCGGGAGCATGAGTCTGTTGGGGTTGTACGCGACTCGCCTCAAGACAGCTATAGCTTTTCTGAGCTGCAACCAGAAAGTTTATATAGTCGTATTCGTTACATCATTTCGGATTCATTCCCTTTTTGATGCCACTTTTGCGCCAACTGCGTAACTCCTACAATTATCAATTTATTTTTTTGCTTGAAATAATCCCGCTAAATATGGCAATAATTTTTTCTCATTCATAATCCGAATATTGAACATGCGGCTAAAATTATCCACTTTTTCATTTTCCAAACCAGAAACTAATAACAACGAATAATCAGGATTAATGTTCAATTTCTTACGCAATTCTTGGTATTTATTAATTGAATCACGAAACTCGCCCGATTTGCACTCAATCCATAATGGCTGATTGCCATTAATTAAGAAAAAAATATCAATTTCATTCTGCTGATGGGTAGTTGCAGAAACAATTTTAGAGCTACGCAAACAGGCAAAAGGATATTTATTAGCAAGCAAAAACGAAGCAACTTTCATAAAAACATACCACTCTAACCAATCCCCATTAAAGAAGTTTTGGATTTGTGGCGAATCATTTAACACTAGAGAAATACTATTTAATTCTCGGTTAAACTGATAGCGAGAGAAAAACGCAAATTCATAAGCCGTTTGACAAAATTTCTTAATAAACTTCCCATCTTCTTGATTATATTCTTTAAGTTCAATTTTGAATCGGTCATAGCCTTTACGCTGTCGATAACGAATGCCATCTAACAATTTATCTAAAATGGTTAAATTATCCCCAATCATCACCGCAATTTCATCAAAATAACCTTTAATATCAGACGCTTGCACATTTGGTTCAATTTGAATATTGCGAGTTTTAAACCAATTTACCACAGGTTGAAAGTTATTTAATTCAGCGGCATAAGATTGATTTTCAAAAACATAACCATCAGGAACAATGATTGTTTCTGTTGCTTTGCTAGTGGTAGTGTTGTTTTGATTAAACTCTTTAAATAAGGAAGTGCTTAAAGTAGGGGCATCTGTTTTAGCGGGGGGGATTGAGGAGTTATTTTCACTTAATTCTTCAAGTTGTGCTTTTAAATAAATTTTTTCATTCGTCAGTGTAATTAATTTATCAACAAGGTTCTTTAGTTTTAATTCAGTATTATCACTATTTTGCTTTAACTCTTTATATTTTTGACTCACTTCTAAAAAACGATTTACTGCAGTTTCTACTAATTTAATTGTATCAACAACTTTAGCTTCTTTTTTACACTTTGGACAAGGTGCAGTCTTACCAAGATACGTATTTGCGACTTCTTTTAAAAATTGACAGTGTGGGCATCTTAAAATAGCCATACGATAAATATCCAAGAGAAATAATTTATATAGAGTAAGTTTTATCAATCAGTGCTTGCTAATGAATGCCTTGCAAGTTCCACTTATCAAGCACAAAAGCACTTAACCCGCAGTTTTGCGAGATTCAAATCGGCTTCTTGCCACAGTGCATCATTATCAGGGTTCATAGTGTGTAAACATCGTGTTATTGCATCATGCGCGGGTGCATGAGTCTGTTGGGGTTGTACGCGACTCGCCTCAAGACAGCTTCTGATTGTATTTAAAACGCTTTGTCAATTAAACCACATAAGCTATGAATAACAAGTAAATGTACTTCTTGAATGCGTGCCGTGACAGTTGAGGGAACACGGATTTCAATATCTTCTTCTGTGCGTAGCAATTCGCTTAATTTGCCCCCAGTGCCGCCTGTTAATGCGATGACAGACATATTTTGCTGATGTGCAGTTATCACGGCTTGCAGAATATTGGCGGAGTTGCCACTGGTGCTAATCGCTAACAGTACGTCATTTGCACGCCCTAATGCTTCAATCTGGCGCGCAAACACGCGCTCGAAAGCGTAATCATTGGCGATAGATGTTAATGTCGATGAATCAGTGGTTAAAGCGATGGCGGGAAGTCCGCGCCGTTCGCGTACAAAACGATTGAGCAATTCTGAGGAAAAATGTTGGGCATCGGCTGCCGAACCACCATTTCCACAGCTTAAAATTTTGCCGCCTTGCAGTAAGCAGTGCGTCATGATAGTTGCTGCTCGGGCAATCGGAAGGATTAATTCCATCCGCGCCCGTTGTTTTGTGTTAATACTGGCTTCAAATTCGTGGTCAATTAATTGTGCCGCTTCAAAATCTGTCATTTTAGACGCTTTTTATCGGGATAATTTTAGACGTAGCATTCTCTGCTTCTGTCGGACGGTTAGCGAGATAATCGCGAATGATATTTTCTAGCTCTTCGACTAATTCTTCTTCTTTTAATTTTTGGCGAGGTTGTCCATCAATATACAGTAAGTTATTAGGTGTTCCGCCAGTCAGCCCAATGTGTGCATGGCGTGCTTCTCCGGGGCCGTTGACAATGCAACCAATAACCGCAACATCTAAAGGTTCGCGAATGTCTTCTAAACGGCTTTCTAAAGCGTTCACGGTTTTAATCACATCAAAATTTTGCCGTGAGCAGGAAGGGCAGGCGATTAAATTAATTCCGCGACTGCGTAAACCTAAGCTTTTGAGAATATCAAAACCAACTTTAATTTCTTCTACTGGGTCAGCGGCTAAAGAAATTCGTAGTGTATCGCCAATACCGTCCATTAATAATAAACCTAAACCAATGGAGGATTTAACTGTACCAGACCGAAAACCACCCGCTTCTGTAATGCCTAAATGGAGTGGTTGTTCAATTTGTGTTGCAAGTTTGCGATAAGCGGCAACCGTTGTGAAAATATCTGAAGCTTTAAGGCTGACTTTGAAGTCAGGAAAATTTAATTTATCCAAAATATCAATGTGCCGTAATGCAGATTCCACTAAGGCTTCTGAATTTGGCTCGGGATATTTTTTGAGCAATTCTTTTTCTAATGACCCCGCATTTACGCCGATACGAATCGGAATGCCTTTGTCTTTGGCACTATCAACAACTGCTCGCACACGGTCATCGCGTCCAATATTGCCTGGGTTGATGCGTAAGCAATCTACCCCTAATTCAGCAACCCGCAACGCAATTTTATAATCAAAGTGAATGTCAGCGACTAAGGGAATCGTAACCGCTTGTTTGATTTTACCAAAGGCTTCCGCCGCTTCCATGGAAGGGACGGAAACACGCACAATATCCGCCCCTGCATTTTGAATGGCTTGAATTTGGGCGACAGTCGCTGCGACATCGCAAGTTTCGGTATTGGTCATGCTTTGCACTGCAATGGGGGCATCGCCGCCAATCAGTACATTACCCACTTTAATTTGCCGTGAGCGACGGCGTTTAATCGTAATTTCTGGGGTCATTACCTTGCACCTCTAGTGAGGAGTGGTTGTAGTCGTCGGTTTAGTTTCTGCGGTGGGTTGAACAAGGAATGTTTTTCTAAAGTTAGCGACTTTTTCAAAAGTGCCTAAATTAGCTGTTTTACCTTGATATTCTACATCTACAGCTTCAGGACTGCCCGCTGCCCGAATTTTGAAAGGTGGAACACCTTTTAATTCTACTTTTTCATTGGCTTTAGCGACACCGTTATATAACTTTTTGTTATCTTTATCAGTAACAGTGATAGACATATCCACTTTTACTGTCACTCCTACACTATTGTTATCTACAACAGGGGGAGGCGTTTCTACAGGTTTAGTTTCAGCGACGACTTCAGTTGCCGCTGGTGCAGTCATTGGTGCAGTGGGGTTACTTGTAGTCGTCGGGGCAGGTGTTCCACTGCTAGGCACAGGCGCACTTAATGGACGTGCATCTAAAGGTAAAGCATTAGGAGGGGGCGCATTTTCTGTATTACCTGCATTTTCAGGTGGTGGTAATAATAAGGGTGTGTGTGTTGTGGTTTCTGAACCAAAACGATACATTGCCATTAAAACCAATAAACCAATGATGATAATAAAGCTGAAAATTTTAAACCATGAATCATTGCTGGTGGTTTGGGGTTTATTGCGCTCCCCTTGCACGTTGAGAGGCGGTACAGTGGCGGGTGCGTAGTGACCAAAAGCCTCTAATAAAGGTTCTTCAGGAATTTCTAATAAACGCGCATAGCTACGAATATAGCCGCGCACAAATACGGCAGGCGGTAAACTTCCATAATTATCGGCTTCTAAGGCGCGAACTAAGCTTAAATTTAAACGTAAACGGTCAGAAATTTGTTCAATCGTAATATTTTTATGTTCACGAATTAAACGTAATTTTTCCCCTGGTTTTTTAGCGGTTAAATCATCTTTAAATTCTTCCCATGCTGGATTAGCAGGCGCAACAGTAGCATTGGGGGTAACAGGCGTTAAGGCTTCTTCAGTCATCGTATTTTTTAAAGAGTTAGAGGTCAAATGAGAAAATGGAACAGAGGATTCAACATTATCAACAACTGTTGCTACTACTTGTGCCTTTTCTTCAGTTTTTTCAGTATTGGCTTCTGCAACTATAACAGGTGCTGTATACATTTGGGTTTCTGTGGTAACGGGGCTTGCCTCGCTGTTTAACACAGGTGTAGATGTAGCAGTTGCAGCAGATAAGTCCAGCGCAGCAGTGTCGTTGGTCGTATTCATCCCTAAGTTTTCAGGAGATGTTGTTTGATTTGTCATTTCAATCGCTGGCGTAGCAGTGTCTATTACCGCCGCAGGCGTTATCATTTCAGACGCAGTAGCAGTCGTATCAAGCGACGCATTTTCAATGGGTAGATTATTTTCTGAAATAGAACTGTTAGAAATATTGCTAGTATTTGGATATGTTACATTCGCATCTGCTAACAAACGGTTAATAATCTCTTCAACCATTGCCGATTTTTGTTGCTGTTCTGGCGTGGGGGCATCATCCTCTGCAATTGAGTTTGTACTAACCGTTTCCCCTTGTGAATAGGCAGGGGAAGCTATTGATGAATTAGATTCAACAGAGGGTTCATCAATATAAGTCACGGGTGTAGAGGTATCGGTAGAGAACGGATGATAACTAGAACTCATTATGGTTTTTCCAACTGGTTAAGTAAGCGAACTTCTTCAGAATCAGGAAATTGACTGCGGAGCATATTGGCGTAACTTTGGGCGGCACTTTGGTTACCTTGCGAACGTTCAACCTTAAACCCTAATAATAAGGTTTCAGCGGTATGTTTTGCTACACGCAAATAACGTTTTATATAATCGCGAGCTGCATCAAGTTGACGATTTTCATAACTTAAGGAAGCCATTTGATAGAGCGCAAATGGATATTCGGGTTTTGTTTGTAATACACGGCGGAAAAAACCTTCTGCTTGTGCATAATTTTTACTATGCAAAGCACATAAGCCCGCATTAGTATAAGGAATTTCGGGTGTTGGATAAAAAGGACTTTCATAAGCCAATGCAAAATGCTGTTGTGCCCTGTCCCATTGTCCTAATTTACATAAAAACTGCCCATAATTATTATGAATATTGGCATCTTTTCCGTTAAGCGATAACGCACGTTCATAATATTGTTCAGCTTCGGCATTTTGTCCGGTTCGCTCATATAGCACGCCTAACGCATTGTAACCATCTGCAAATTGTGGGTCAATTTCCACAGCTTTATGCAAACGGTCGCGGGCAATGTCAAATTGTCCCCGCCGCATATATTCTGTGCCTAACTGCATGTTTAAAGCCGCCATTTTATTCGGTTCGCTGCTTTCTACCGAATTTGCACGCCCACCGCAACCCGTCATTGCAGCGGCTAACCATAACAAAATACCCATCATAAAAGAAAATTGCAAATGACCTTGCATTGTGAGTAACTCCAGAAATCTGTAAATAAAAGTCTTATCATCCTGCTTACAAAGTAGCAGTTTTAATGACTTAATCATATAAATATAAGGAGTTTCTCTACAAGTTAGCCATTCTTAATCCAAAACCTTAATCATGCTAAAGCACAGTTTTATTGCAGTTTAATCCTACAAAATGCCTTGTTGTAAAATAGGAATATTCTTCAATTTCAAATGTCGCCGACTACGGTCTTGCACTTTCCCCGCCAATTGTCCACAGGCTGCATCAATGTCATCACCGCGCGTTTTGCGCGTTACTGTCACTAATCCCCCTTTCCATAATAACTCACGAAAGCGGTCAATTTGCTCAGGCGTAGAACGTTGATATTGCGTATGTGGAAATGGATTAAAAGGAATTAAATTCACTTTAGAAGGCACATTACGCAACAATTTAACCAATGCGCGGGCATCTTCTAAACTATCATTTACATCTTTTAACATAACATATTCAAAAGTAATTCGGCGGCGTGTATCTTCTGCCACATAGCCCCGACAAGCTTCTAATAATTCAGCAATTGGATATTTTTTATTTAACGGTACTAATTCATCCCGCAACGCATCCGTCGTCGCGTGCAAAGAAATCGCTAAATGCACTGGACATTGTTCACGCAATTTTGCAATGCCTGACACCATGCCCGCTGTGCTAACGGTTACCCGTCGCCATGACATGCCATATCCATAGTCATCCATCATGACTTTAATCGCTTGCACAACCGTATTAAAATTTGCCAGCGGTTCGCCCATTCCCATGAACACGACATTACTAATAATGCGCTCACTCATAGGGTTAATTTTGTGCGTACCTTCCGCCCGCAAACTGTGTTCCGCAATCCACAATTGCCCAATAATCTCGGCTAAAGTCAAATTGCGATTAAAACCCTGTTGCGCCGTCGCGCAAAAACTGCAATTTAACGCACAGCCTACTTGTGACGACACGCACAAAGTGCCACGGTCATCTTCAGGGATAAAAACTGTTTCAATACAATTACCATCATCTAATTGTAACAGCCATTTGCGTGTTCCATCATTAGAATGCTGCACTGTTACGATGCTGGGTACTTTAACACAGGTCTCATCGTGTAAGCGTTGCCGCAAAGCTTTGCTAATATTCGTCATTTGCGAAATATCGCTCACGCCTTGTTGATGAACCCACTGCAACAATTGTGTTGCTCTAAAAGGCTTTTCACCCCATTGTGCAAAAAAATCAATTAACCCTTGACGGTCAAAATCGAGTAAATTCATCATAACTACTTACCTGAGAGACATTTTTAAAGAACGAAATCCTACCAAAGCTCGCGCTTTGATAGGTGAATGAAAGTTTTAAACTTTCACTAAAATTTTAGCGTGTCCGTGCACAGAGTTCTAATGTGCTGAAGAAATAAGCACTTTCAATCGCTGCATTTTCTGCGCTATCAGAACCATGCACTGCATTTTCATCAATACTTTCTGCGAAATCAGCACGAATAGTGCCAGCGGCTGCTTTTTTAGGGTCAGTTGCGCCCATTAAATCACGGTTTAAAGCAATCGCATTTTCGCCTTCTAACACCTGAATCATCACAGGGCCAGAAATCATAAAATCCACTAAATCTTTAAAGAAAGGACGGGCACGGTGTACAGCATAAAAACCTTCTGCTTGTTCACGGCTTAAGTGCATCATTTTAGCTGCAACAATGCGTAAACCCGCTTTTTCAAAACGGCTATAAATTTCACCGATAACATTTTTAGCAACTGCATCAGGTTTAATAATAGAAATTGTACGTTCGATTGCCATCTGGGATTTGCTCCTAATTCAAAAAAATGACAGATTATACTGAGGTTAATTAAAAAAGTTGAGTCTATTTTTCAAAAATTTACAAAAACGGTGTCTTGTCGCTACTGCATGATTAAAAATTGACTTTGTCAGCCCCACAATTTGCATAATTAATGGGCGTTACGCAGTTGAAACAGAGTGCAATAGCTTCAGCTATTGCAAGTAACTCCTAGAAATAAAATCTAAAACGATTGCTTTTTTAAATAGCCAATTAATTTAACATTATTCTAACACTCGACAACCCGCGTAATAGCTGAAGCTATTGCACTCCTCATTTAAGAAAATTTTATGTGGTTCTGACAAAATTGCTAATGACTAGCACCATTGCATTACAAATTACTGATAATTCCCCGACAAGAAATGTCCCCATGCAATTGCATAGTTATCAATATCTTTTAACCAACTTTGCAGTGGTAACGGCGACCAATCCAAGGGGTGCATTGGAATCGTGCCTGTTTGTCCTGTGGTATCTTCTACTTCACAATGCGGCGTATGTGATGGGGCAGCACTCCATGCACGCAAGGGATAACGCATTAATGAAATCCCCGCAACGGTGGCGCGGGTTTCAATCGTATCTAAATATTTACCTTTACTGCGGCGCACGGTTTCGTTAATTGTCGTCGTTGGGTCAAGAATAAACGCATCAACCCCATACGGGCCTGGTGTAACAATCATATAATCGGGATGCGTTTCTGACACTTCTCTACACATAAAACCGCTAGGGTGCATACGATGTTTAGAAAAACGCGGCTCAACCCACAAGCTGATTTTAACGTCAGCTTTATACATTTTTATTTCACCGCCTAAAAATAATGCGCCCGTTGGCTCATCAGAACACCGCCAGCCAATTTTTTCAAACATTTTTAGCAATTTAACCCCGCACCAACGCTGATATAAATACGGCGTATCCGCGATTTCCACCGTACCATGCAGCAAGGTATATAAAAATGTCGGCAAATAATCTTGTGGATTTAACAACTGTTGCGCGTATTGCCGCAAACGTAACCAAGACGGCGAGCGGGGATAAGGAGTAGGCAATGTTGCACTAGGCAATAAACGAATCTGCGCGGTTCGCATCAAAATCACCCGTGCTTGGTCTAATTTCGTTTGCGCTTCATTTAAACGGGTACGCATTCCGACCAAAGTTGCACGGTCATGACGGGCATAATAAGAATCCCCTTGCTGCGCAACCAGCGAATCATCAATGTATTTAGTCGTGCGGTCTTGAATCTTATCTAAGGCATTTTCTTGCGCATTCAGCAAATGCAATAACCAGCGCAGCGGGTCAACGTCTAACTCTTCCAAAGGCGTGATTTCTAACCACTGTGTAGGCAACAAGCGGCGGGCATTATCTAACTGGAAATCACTTGGACGGCGGGAAAAACCTGCATTTTTAGGCACAGGCGCGTAACGCAACATCACTTTATGCGTTGCTTCAATGGTTTGTAATTCTTTAACCAACTTGGGAATTAAACTGGTTAATAAATCAATGGATTTTAACAATGCCGACGTGCTGGCAACCGTTCCCAAACTGGTACTTGCGACTTGTTGCGCAGTTTGTAACCCAGGAGCAAGTAACTCGGTTGAAAATTCTTTAAGGTCATCAACTAACTGTTGAATAAACGGATTCATAGTCACACATCATATTTAGATTCAAAACGATAAAACCTATTATACAAAGATTAGTGACTAAATTGGAAAAATAAATTAATTAACATAAAACCACAGACGAGAAATAATTAATAACTCTCTAACTCTGTTAATTCTGTCTCACTTAACAAAGGACGAATTAAATAACAAACTTCATCTAAATCAAAATTTTTTAAATAATTTTTTAAAGCATTTAATAAAACAGGCGGTAAAAGGGTTTGTTGTAAATAATTATTTAATCCCGTCACATCTCCATGAAAAGATAAGCTAAATAATTTAAGCAAAACTTCATGTTCTAACTGTTTTAAATCCGATAAAATTTCAGCAGTATTAATTACATCCTGTATTTCAGTAGAAGCTTCTAAAACAGGCTCACTATATTCCCATTCTAATTTCAACGCTTTTTGCAATAACTCTAATAAAGTCTCAAGTTTAACAGGTTTAGCTAAAAACGCATCGCAGCCAGCTTCTATACTAAAATGTTGATGTTCATCATAAATACTGGCAGAAATGGCGATAATGGCGATATTTTTAAAAGCGTCTAATTGTCGCACTGCCCGCGCTAAACTAAAACCATCTAAAATAGGCATTACTAAATCTGTCAAAATTACTTCAGGATGTACTGTTTCCAATAAATCTAAAGCTTCCTGTCCATTTTGCGCTTCAACTAATTGAAAACCTAAAGGTTGCAATAAATTGACTAATACCGCCCGATTTTCCCAATGGTCATCAACCACTAAAACAACAGGTTGATATTGCTTAATTTTTCTCAATAGAGGAACAGGTGCAGGCGTAATTAAAGGACATTCACTTAAAGGTAAAGGCAGAATAACCGTAAAATGACTTCCTTTTTGCAAAGTGCTTTCCACCCGCAATTCACCATTCATTAGTTTTACCAAGCGACGACTAATAGACAAACCTAGCCCTGTTCCTTCAGCTTTATTTTGAATATCACTAATTTGGTGAAAAGGCTGAAAGATTTTCTCCAAATTTTCTGCACTAATTCCAATGCCCGTATCTAATATATCAAATTGAAAATAAGGTGGATGATAAGCAACATAAAAAGTAACGCCCCCATGCGGCGTAAATTTAATAGCATTACTTAATAAATTCATTAAAATTTGGCGCAATCTTTTCTCATCTGCAATAACAATAATCGGTAATGCTGATTGCAGTTCAAAGTTAAATGCTAAACCACTTTGCTTTGCTCGTTCTTTAAAAAAAGAAACAATGTACTCTAAAAAATTGTTTAAGTTAATATCGGAAGGATACAATTCAATTCTATCCGTTTCCAACTTAGAGAAATCTAATACATCATTAATTAATGTCAATAAATATTCACCACAACGATGAATTGTTTTAATACTGTCTTGCACATCGGGTAATAAATCTTTATAGCGTCCTAAAATTTGCGCATAACCTAAAATTCCATTTAAAGGCGTGCGCAATTCATGACTAATATTTGCTAAAAAACGGCTTTTAGCATAATTTGCTGCTTCCGCTTGTTCTTTAGCTTTTAATAAATCTTTTTCTATTTTTTGCCGTTGGATAATTTGCAATTGCAATTGTTCTACAGCAATTTTTTGTTTCTCAATTTCTTGTGTTAATAAAGAAAACTGTTTTAAATTTTGTTGATTCTCAAGACAACGGATTAACACTAAAGGAGGCTGGTTTTCTACACTTGCTTGCAATAAAGCTCCTTCACATACTCGTTTAGTCCCATCTTTAAAAATTAAAGAAAGCGGTGACAAATTAGTGCTACGACAAAGACGTTTTAAAGCACTACTAAACTCTTCTACATTTTGAACCAACTCTTTAAAAGAGTTTGCATTATGACTTTCACTAATGAGTGCTAATGCTTTAGCATTAGCTTCTATAATTTCACCCGTTCTACCATTGACAATCCATAAAGCATCACTCACATATTGAGTAATTTGTTTAAATCCACTTAAAATAGTCTGATGAGAATTTAACATAGTCAACACAAGTTTCTAAAAAATTAGACTTGGAAATATTCATTACCCTTAATATTTTGCGCGGCTGCATGTGTTAAATACACCACGACCCGACATTGAGGATGTCCTTGCGCAATCGTCTGCTCTAAAGAAACTTTAGCATATCCTAAATTATCTGCACTAATTAAACCAAAAACATTAGAAGTCATCATGCACAAAGAAGTTCGAGAAATCACTTTATCACCAAAAGGACAACATGTATTACCAAAAACCAGTTTCTCATCATCTTTACTGATTAAATAAAATTCACCTTGAATTCGCTTTTTTAAATCCACTAATACTTGAGCAACTTGCTCACGACTTAATTTATCAACATTTAAAGCAGCACAATATTCTTGATTAATCCAATCACCAATATTTTGACCGACTACACTGATAAAACCACGGGCTTGTTCTAACCCCACAACACCCTCTAAAACTCCCGATAATTCGCGTACTAAAGTCCGCAAAAAAATATCTCTTTCCAAAGGCAGTTCCAACTTTTGGATTTCTGTATTCATAAATAACCTTTTTTTTATAAATGATTAAACAAACAAAATTATTTTTTAAGAAAAAATAGTGTAAATTACTTTGGTTAAAATAAAAAATAATTTATCAATTTTTTCACACATTGATAATAAAATAGCGTTGTAATATTAATAAATATAAAACTAAATAATTAAATTTGTTTTATTTCTCAATTAAATTAAATTTAAAACTATTTTTTATCTTTATATACAAAAATTAATTATTTTTCAAAATTTTAAATGGATTAATACTAGAAATGGGTAAACAACCCTATATTATCAAGGTTTAGAAAGGAATAATTAAGATTGATTTTTTGTAATTTTAATGCTAAATCTGTATAGTTTTGTCTGATTTTTGATGAAAACCTTGATTTTTTACCAAGATTTTTTTAAAGAATTTAACTGAGTAGTTTAATAAAAGAAAAAGACACAATATTTAAAAATATACTGATTTGCTTTGAAGATATTTATAAAAAATATTAGATGTAATATAAATAAAAACAAACAATTAATCTTAAATGGCTGTTATTAACTCTTCAAAAATTACGATTATTTATTGTTAAGGTGACATAACTATGAAATTTTTAATTATCAAAACAGGTAGCACTTATCCAGAAATTGCAAATATTCGTGGAGATTTTGAACATTGGATTAGTTCACCTTTACCTTTAACGCTGCAACAACATATTCAAATTATTCATGCTTTTGAAGGTGAAACTTTACCCTCTCCAGAAACCGTGGATGGAATTATCATTACGGGTTCAGGGGCAATGGTTTCTGACCGCGAAGCATGGAGCGAAACGATTGCTGAATGGTTGCGGCAAAGTTTGCCTTATGCAATTCCTATGTTAGGCATTTGCTATGGACATCAATTAATTGCACACGCTTTAGGCGGGACAGTAGATTATAATCCGCAGGGTTATGAAGTTGGTTCTATTCGGGTGAATTTGACTGAAAATGCAAAAGATGATGCTTTATTTGCGCAATTACCTGTTGAATTGCCTACATTTGCGATTCATCTGCAAGTTGCATTAAGCCTACCAACTCAAGCGGTTTGTTTAGCAAATAATGCTAAAACGGATTACCAAGCTTATCGGATTAATCATCATATTTGGGGCGTGCAATTTCACCCTGAATTCGATGCCGATATTATGTTACGTTATTTAGAAATGCGTGAGGAAATTGTACTAGCTCAAGGCTTTGATATACAAGAATTAAGAGTGCAAATTCATAATGCAGCACGTCCTAATAATTGTTATGGCAAGCAATTATTAAACCGTTTTGGGGAAATTGTACAAACTAACTATTTAATGAAAACTACGCTTAATGCGTCTTAAATTTAGTCATAAAAAGAATTATGTATAAGCATATCCAACTTATAATTTTATTATTAAAGAATAATAAGTTAGTTGTTTTTTAGCTTTACTCATTAGGGTTTATTATTAATTCCATTTATGGCTATATAAACAAATAGAATAAAAACAATTAATAATTAATTAACTAATGATATAACGAAAGGTCGGCGAAGTTATGAAAATTTCGTCTAATTGAAGGCTGTCAACTCTGTTAATCTCAAGCCGTTTTATTTACCTCGGCTTGAAGAAATCAAATCTTATGTTGACAGAAATTACCCAAAAAAATCTTAATGAATTACTTAAAACCGCTCAGCGCGATGAATTAATCTGGGTGAGTGGTTTTCTAAGCGGATTAACCGCCCGTGATTCGCTTTCTGCACCTGCCAATTTATCGGCTTTATCTAGCACAACAGCAGCTCCTGCGCTTGCTCCCACGCTAGCCTTAACCCAATGCACTATCGTTTTTGGCACAGAAACAGGCAACGCCAAACGTGTCGCTACTGAACTCAGTACCCAACTGAAAAAACACGGGACACAAACCAAACTCAAAGGCTTAGACCAATATCGCCTAACCGACTTAGCCAAAGAAAGCCATTTAATTATCGTCATCAGCACCCAAGGCGAAGGCGAACCGCCCGCTGCTGCCCGCAAGTTTTACGATTACCTCTACCAAGCTGCTGATTTAAATTTAAGCAAATTACAGTTTGCCATCATTGGCTTAGGCGATTCTGCTTATCCCTTATTCTGTAAAGCCAGCGAAGACATCGACAACCAATTAGCCACACTCGGCGCACAACGCTTATTCCCCTTGCGCAAATGCGATACCGATTTTGAACCCGAAGTACAAAACTGGTTAGCCGAATTCACGCAAACAGTTGTCTATAGCAACACCGCCCCCGCTGCGTTACCCGCAGGACAAACCAGCGCGAAAACAGGGAAAAAGAGCTATACAGGCACAATTTTAACTAATCTCAATTTAAACGACCGTGATTCAAATAAAGAGACTTATCATATTGAAATTGAATCAGAAGATGAAATCGTTTATCAAGCAGGCGATGCTTTGGGCTTAGTCCCGCATAATCCTGCGGAAACGGTTGATGCTTTATTAGCCCAACTCGGCTTAAATGCAGATGAATCCATTGATTACAAAGGCACACACTACAACGCGCAACAATTATTCACGGAAAAATTAAACGTGCAATATTTGCCTGAGCGCGTGATACAAGCCTATGCCCGCGTTACTGCGCAAACGATTCCCGCTGAACGCTTGGATTTACTGGCATTATTAACCCGCTATCCGACAGATTTTGCAAGCAAACGTGCTGAAATTATTGCTAGTTTAGAAGCAATTCCGCCCCGTCTTTACTCGATTTCCTCCTCACCGCTAGCACATGGCAATAACGAAATTCATTTAACCGTTAGCCGTCATCAATTCAAAACACCTGCTGAAAATGGTGAATTCATCGAAAAATACGGCTTTTGTTCCAATTACTTGGCACAACTGCCAGAAGGGGCAAATTTAAACTTTTATATCCAAGCCAATCATCAATTTAAGCTCCCCAGTGCAGAAACTGACATCATCATGATAGGGCCCGGTACAGGCATTGCGCCGTTCCGCTCTTTCCTGTTTGAACGAGAAGCGCGGGGCGACTCTGGGCGCAATTGGTTATTCTTTGGAGAACAACATTTCACCTCAGATTTTTTATATCAAACTGAATTGCAAACTTTATTAGAAACAGGGGTTTTAACCCGCTTAAATACCGCTTTCTCGCGTGACCAAGCCCAGAAAATTTATGTACAACATAAATTGTTACAACAAGCAGAGGAAGTGTTTAATTGGTTAGAAGCTGGCGCAGTTTTATACATTTGCGGGGCTAAAGACCCGATGAGTGTTGACGTAGAAAACGCCTTAATTCAAATCATTGCCGAACGCTCCCAACGTTCACCAGAACAAGCACGGGCTTATTTAGATAACTTGCAGGAACAAGGGCGTTATCACAAAGACGTATATTAAGCCTAAAAAATGCCACTTTTGTTGTTTACTTACTGAATTAAATACGCATTATGTCAAAAACTCCTCAAGAATCCGCTGTTGAAAAAATTAAAAAAGCCAGTCGTGGCTTACGCGGTACAATTATCGAAAGTCTTGCCGATGAACACACAGGCGCAATTCGTGAAGATGACCAAAATCTGATTAAATTCCATGGGATGTATATCCAAGATGACCGCGACCGCCGAGAAGAACGCGCCGCGAAAAAATTGGAACGCTTATATTCCTTCATGATTCGCTTACGATTAGCGGGTGGTTTTTTAACGGCTCAACAATGGGAAGGCTTGCACCACATCGCGGGCGACTATTCCACAGGCATTATTAAGATTACCACACGGCAAACTGTGCAACTGCATGGCATTGTAAAATCTCATATTAAGCCAACTTTGCAAGCCTTTGATAAATACAAATTAGACTCGATTTGTACCTGTGGCGATGTCAATCGTAACGTCACTGCAACCGCACACCCGCAAGTCTCACCGATTCATGGCGAAGTATTTCAATTAGCTAATGATATTAGTACCTTATTATTGCCTAAAACCCGTGCTTATTATGAAATTTGGTTAGATGAAGCCCCGCTGACGACTGCCGAGCCTGAGCCTGACCCGCTGTATGAAAATCGTTATTTACCGCGTAAATTCAAAATTGGCATTGCAATTCCGCCTTCTAATGATGTTGATGTCTATACCAATGATATTGCACTGGTTGCGATTGTTGAAAAAGGCAAAATTAAAGGCTTCAATTTAGCCATCGGTGGCGGCATGGGCACAACGCACGGCAACGCAGAAACTTATCCGCGTTTAGCGACAACGATTGGTTATGTGCCGTACAAAGCTTTAAAAAATGCTTTAAAAAATGCTGAAATTCCTAATGTATTAGAAAATAATCCCTTGTTAAAAGCGGTTTATGAAGTGCTCACAGTACAGCGCGATTTTGGTAATCGAGTTGACCGTAAATTGTCACGGTTAAAATATACTGTTGATAAATTAGGGGTTGAGGGTTTTAAAGCCGAATTAGAAAAACGCATCGGTTTTAAATTAGAACCTGCAAAACCTGTGAATTTCACCCATCGTACAGATGACTATGGCTGGCATCAAAATCATGCAGGGCTTTGGTATTACACCGCTTTTGTGGAAAATGGGCGCGTGTTAGATGATGAAAATGTGCAATTCAAAACGGCATTTTTAAGTATTGCACAAGCGCGTAAAGCAAATTTCCGTTTTAGTTGCAATCAAAACTTGATTTTAAGCGATATTAAAACCGAAGATAAAGCGTGGATTGAGGCGGTTTTAGCCAAGCACGGCATCAGTCAATTAACAGAAAATGCGTCAGTTGTGCGTAAATCAGCGATTGCCTGCGTATCTTTCAATACTTGCCCGCTGGCTTTAGCGGAAGGACAACGCTATTTACCTGAGTTAATTACAAAAATTGAGCCAATTTTAGTTAAACATAAGTTACAAAAGGATGATGTTTCTATCCGTATGACAGGTTGCCCGAATGGTTGCGCCCGTCCTTATGCGGCAGAAATTGGTTTTGTAGGCACGCATTACGGGCGTTATAACCTGATGTTAGGCGCGAAACCTGACGGCACACGTTTAAACCGTTTGTACAAAGAAAGTTTGAACGAAACGGAAATTTTAGGCGAATTAGATACTTTATTCGGACACTATGCAAAACAGCGGAAATCGAAAGAAAGTTTCGGCGATTTTGTACAACGGACGGTGTTTGAGGCTTAAACGCGCATAATTTTGGTTTGTAAAAGAAACCCGATAGTCTAATGGCTATCGGGTTTTTTGTTATTGGGAAAAGCTTGATTTTTATAATCAATATTCCATAAAAGGAGTGCAATAGCTTCAGCTATTGCTTTATAATTAGAAATTTACTAATTCATTCTATTTTGTAGGAAATAAATTATGTCTAATATTAAATTGTTTTTAGATTTACCCACAGAAATCACTGAAATTTTATTAGAAGAAAATATTGATCTAGCACATTTCTTAAACCATGAGTTTGCAGAACTTGAAGTGAAATTGCAGTATGACCATTTGCCTTTTAGTGGTGACAGTATAGAAGGTGATTTTGCTACTAAGGATTTGAGTCCTCTTTTAACTATTAATGGTGCTGTGAGTATTGCAATTATTGTCAGTAGTTTAGGATTGATGATTAATAAAGTCATGCAAACTTATAATCATAAACCTTATGTTGTGACAGTTGTGACTGAAAAAACAATGCAAGATGAAAAGGGTAACCCTGTTTCTGTGCGTACAGAACAGCCTATTTTGCTTGAGCCACGCGCGGCGAATACGCAAGAAGGATTCACTTTTCAATATAATGAAAAAGGTATTGTGTTAAAAATTGGTACAGAACATCAAGAGACAAAGTAGTTCAATATGGCAAAAAAAGCATTTGTGTTAGGGGCAAATTATGGGCTGAATTATGCGAAACAGGATGCAAAGCGCATTGCAGCTCTTTTGCAAAGTTTGGGATATGAGTTGCCTGAGGATTATTTAGCGATAATTGACAGTGTAACGCTGACTAAAAGAGAAGTTCTTGAGAAATTAGAAACTATTATTGCTTCTTGTGGTTTAAGAGATACTTTTATTTTTTATTTTTCAGGTCATGCAGTTAAGCAAAATAATAGTCTTTTTTTATATCTTGATAGCTATGATGTTAATAATGAGATAAAAACAATTTTACCTATTTTAGATATTCTTAGTTGTGTTAAACAGTCAAACTCACAAAATCAGTTGTTAATTTTGGATTGTTGTTTTGCTGGACAAGCAAATGAGCTCATTACTTTAATGACAAGCAATTGTAATAACATTACTATTTTGGCAGGTGCTGCAAAAAATAAGAAAGCGTTGGAAATAAAGGAATTACAGAGTGGTTTTCTGTCGGATGCGTTTTGTAAGGCAGTTAAAAAAATAAGTGAAGTAAGTCAACAAATTTTATTGTCTGACGTTATTGAAAAAAACCAAGATTTGGCAAAAAAATCTGAGTATTCAAGAGAGATTGAGATTGTTTCAACAGCACATAGTTCTCAGCCTTTTATTTTGGGAGAAAGTTGCCGTCAGCGATTTGAGGGATTGTTGCGGATTGATGCAGATTTTATAGAGAAGCAAAAAGCACAAAAATATGTCGCAGAGGATTTTTATAGTGCCGCACCACTGGCGCAATGGTGGGGAGTATGTCGTGGGTTGGTAGCGTTGCCACAGTGTTATGAACAGATTGAAACGCATGTGAAGATGGCAGTAAATGGACGTAATCCGTTGGTGGGGTTGTTGTATGGCTCGGGTGGGATGGGAAAATCTACTGTAATGCGCGCATTGGCAGTGGCGTTGGCAAAGAGTGATTTTTGGGTGTGGTGGTTAGATGACATCGCGGATTTTTTGGCATCAGTGGAAGATAAAGAGCAGTTAGCTAACTTGTGGGCTTTTGCTTCGCAGCAGTTTATTTTTATTGATGATTGGAAAAAAGAGTTAATGCCTGATGAACGAGCCGCTTTACTTAAGCTTTTTAGGCAAGTAAATAAAAGCGATGCGGCAACTGCAAAGTTTATTTTGAGTAGTCGTGAATGGGATAGTGCCGAGTTAAATCAGGCGTGGTTTTATGCACACAGTACGTTTAATTTTGATGAATCGCATCAAGAGCAGGATAATAAGGCATTATTAACGCAATTAGGAACGCAATTACCTGAGTTGAAAGCAGTTGAATCATCACTATCAGCAATGTTAAAAGCGCGTGCTAAACCATTTCATCTCTTGTTTATTACTTTGCGCTTGGCAGAACAGGATAAAGATTTAGCTGTATTTTTAAGCAAAAATACAACGAAAGAAGCAGATGGTTTATTTCGTGATATTGTTGAATATGATTTAAATCGGTTTAAAAATAGTGAGTATGAAAAAGGTTATTTTTATGCGCTGGTGTTGTTTGCCAAGATAGCTGATTTTTATAAATTGCCCGCTTTAATAAAAGAAGATTTTTCTTTAATTGCAGGTTGGTATAATAATCATGCACTTACTGTAGATTTTGAAAATAATTTATTAAAACATTATTTATCATATAATGAAAAAAATTTCTTAGTTTTTAATAAAGATGACTTTGCAGAAACAATTGTTACTTTAGAAAATGCAAAAGCATATTTACGCAGTTCTGAAAAAAATGATGTGTTTAAATTAATTGAGCAAGGTAGTCATAGAACTACATCTTTTCTCTTATACATTCTTGCGACTTATCCAGAGCAAATTTTAAATAATGCGGAGATAATTACTTTAGCAGAAAATTGTTTAGCACAAAAAAACACACATTTTGCTTATGCTAACTTATTTTTACAAAAACCAACTTTATTTAAAGATAAACGACAAACATATATCGAACAATATCTCGCCTTTTCAAATAATCATTTTTTTATTGTTCCTTATCTAAAACAACTACCTAAATTAGAACAAATAACGTATGCACAACAATTACTCGATGCGGGGAATCAACATACTAATGTTATTTGCACTTGTTTAACGCTGTTAGGGCAGACAGATACAGACAAAGCGGCTCTATATGCACAACAATTACTCGATGCGGGGAATAAAGTTCCCGAAGTTATTTGCAATTGTTTAACGCTGTTAGGGCAGACAGATACAGACAAAGCGGCTCTATATGCACAACAATTACTCGATGCGGGGAATAAAGATAAAGAAGTTATTTGCAATTGTTTAACGCTGTTAGCAAATGAAAATATTGAAGATGAAAAATTAATTGCTTTTGCAACAGATAAACTCAGAAATTGGAAAAATGAAAATACCCGTGTAATTATTCGTTGTATTCCTATTTGTCAACAACTACCTGAAGTTAAAGAAGCTGTCACTGCTATTTTAGCGTCAAATAGTTCATATTATATTAAAGGTATACTTAAAACTCCTTTACATCATATTCCTGAATGGAAAAAATTTAGTTTAGCAATTTTAGAGAATTGGCGGACAAAGAATAGGCTATTTTTAGGGGCATGTTTAATCAGCTATCAAAAGGAGTTAGATTTTTTAAATCCAATTTGTCAAACAATTTTGAAAAAATGGGAAACAGAGATTGCTTATCAGAAAAAAAGAAACTATAAAGTATGTGATTTTCATATTATTAAATCTTTAGCGCATCCTCAATTACGCCAATTTGCTAAACAAACAGCCACTTTTATGCTGATGAAAGAAAATGTATCCCCTCATTTCCTGAAAAAACAGCTTTATAATACTGCCAAAGCGATTGTAGAAAATAATCAATATCCTAAATGGGAAAATCCCGTGGAGTTTGAAGAATAAGAAATGTATTTAAAGCAAATGTATTGATTGTTTTAAACAATATAATCAACTTTATATTGTTATCCCAATATGTAGCAAGACTTAAGGCTAAATTTTTAGCGGTTTTAATTACATTCAAATATTAATAAAAAGCACCATTTTCTTTTAGATGCAGTTCATTCCTTCCCTGCATCTAATAAAACTTTCTTACAATACCGCTAATAATTCTACTTCAAACACTAAAGTCGCATTCGGCGGAATTACATGACCTGCGCCGCGTGCGCCATAGCCTAATTGTGGTGGAATCGTTAATTTACGAACGCCGCCCACTTGCATTCCTTGCACGCCTTCATCCCAACCCGCAATCACGCGACGACCGCCTAAAGGAAATTGAAAAGCTTCATTACGGTCTTTGCTAGAATCAAATTTTTGCCCGTTACTCGCTAACCAGCCTGTGTAATGCACAGAAACCATTTTGCCCGCAACTGCTGTCGCGCCTGTGCCTTGCTTGGTATCTTCGTAAATTAAACCTGATGCGGTAGTAATACTGCTCATAATTTTTCCTGTGAAATGTAAAAAAATTGAGTTTAAAGAAGGTTTTTTGAGAAATCAATTGAGTCTTTTTAAGAATTTGACAGAATAATTCGCAATTTCTTTGGCTTTCCCCTACACTATCCGTTGAAGAGTTTACTAGGCAGTCGCTGTTAATCTTGAATTAATAGAGGAAAGTCCGAGCATCATAGGACAAGGTGCTAGATAACGTCTAGGAGGTGTGAGCCTACGGAAAGTGCCACAGAAAATATACCGCCGCGTTTGCGGTAAGGGTGAAATGGTGCGGTAAGAGCGCACCGCATGGTTGGCAACAAGCATGGCAGGGAAAACCCCACCTGATGCAAGACCAAATAGGGGAACGCTTTAAAAGTCTGCGCTTGGCGCGCTTTTAAAATGTGCTGTCCGTACAAGTTCTCGGGTAGGTTGCTAGAGGTGTTTGGTGACAAACATCCCAGAGGAATGGCTGCTACTTTATGGCTTGTTTTTGGCTCCTACCCTAAAAGCAATGACCTAAAGACAGAACTCGGCTTATCGGTAAACTCTTCAACTTTTCTCGCCCGCTATATCGTCCTTTTTCCTTTCTATTCGCTTATTTTTCAAAGAGCTATGTCTGAATCAATCCGTAATTTGCCTTTAGCCAATCCACAGCAGTTAGAACAAAAAATGGAGCAGTTGCTCAGTGCTGCTCGTCAGTATGGCGCGACCAGTGCCGAAGCACGCATTAATTTGAGCCGTGCGCAATCGGTAGATGTGCGTTTTGGTGAGGTGGAAACGCTGGAATATCATCAAAATAAAAGTTTGAGTATTGTGGTGTATATTGGGCAAAAAACAGGCTCGGCAAGTACGCGCGATTTTAGTGATGTTGCTATTTTGTCAACGGTTAAAGCCGCGTGTGATATTGCGCGTTATACGGCGGAAGATGAATTTAGTGGTTTGGCAGATGCGGAGTTGATGGCAAAAAATCCACCAGATTTGGATGTGTATCATCCGTGGGAGTTGACGACAGATGAGGCTATCGCTTTAGCAAACCGTTGTGAACAAGCGGCGTTAGCGGTGGATAAACGGGTAACAAATTCTAATGGCGCGTCAGTAGGTTGGGGTGAGTCGACTTCTATTTATGGTAATACGCATGGTTTTGTGGGGCATTGGTTAAGTTCGCGCCATTCGCTGGGCTGTTCAATCATTGGACAAGCAGAGGAAAATGAGCCAATGCAGCGCGGGGGGTGGAGTTGTGCAAAGCGTGACCCTAAAGATTTAGAAACACCTGAATCTATTGGGCAAAAAGCAGCAGAGCGGATGTTGCAGCATTTATCGCCTCGTTCTTTAAGTTCGCGAACAGTGCCTGTGTTATTTACGCCGTTAATGGCGTATTCGTTGATGTCACATTTTTTGTCGGCAATTAATGGTTCAAATTTGTATCGGCAATCTTCTTTTTTAGCAAACAGTTTGGGTACAAAAGTTTTTCCTGAGTTTATGCACTTGTATGAACAACCGCATATTTTAAAAGGTTTAGGCAGTGCACCGTTTGATGGTGAGGGTGTCGCAACCTATGCACGCGATATTATACAAAATGGTGTGGTGCAGGGTTATGTGTTAGATAGTTATTCGGCGCGTAAATTGGGGATGCAAACGACAGGAAATGCGGGCGGCGTGCATAATATTTTAGTGGATAGCAATACTTCTTTAGATTTTAATGGTTTGCTCAAAGAAATGGGCACAGGTTTAGTGGTAACTGAATTGATGGGAATGGGAGTCAGTGTTGTAACAGGGCATTATTCACGCGGGGCGGCAGGTTTTTGGGTAGAAAATGGTGAAATTCAATATCCTGTGCATGAAATCACGATTGCAAGTCAATTGCCGACGATGTTTAAGCAATTGCAATTGATTGGTAGCGATGTAGAAATGTTATCTAGTTTTAGCACAGGTTCATGGCTGATTGAAAGCATGGCAATTGGGGGAATGTAAGCCCTAAAGCACGCGAGAAGTATTAAATCTTATCGTTTTTTCATTGACATTCTTAGACTATCAACGGCATAGTTATTCTATGTTTTGCTGATTCTCGTTTTTCAAGAGAAACTCGCTATTTAACTGTGATGTTCTATAGTTACAGCAATAAGCTATTATTTCTTTAAATTTAGGAATTTGCTATGCGTTTTTATTTCTCTCTTCCGCATTTATTTTATCTACTGCTTGGGCTTTATTCTAGTTTTAGTTATGCCGCAACTGATTGTACTAATACTGTTGCAACGGGCGTTTCAACAACAGATTGCCAAGCATTGATTGCTTTATACAATGCTACTACCCCGACGGGGTGGACAACGAGCACGAATTGGAATTCTGATAAGTTAGTGAGTGAGTGGTATGGGGTTACAGTAAGTAGTAACCGCGTTACTCAAATTAATTTGGCAAAAAATACATTAACAGGTGCATTGCCCACCGAGATTTCTAATTTAGATAAACTGACAAAATTAATATTAAGTGGTAATAGTTTAACTGGCACATTACCAACGACTTTAAATAAATTAAGTAGCTTAAAAGAATTAAATTTAAGCGATAATAAATTGTCAGGAACTTTACCTGACCTCTCCAGTATTGGAACTTTGACAATTCTCAATTTAGGAACAAACCAATTCACGGGTTCAATTCCTACCAGCTATTCTTCTCTGATTACTTTAACTTCCCTTTCTTTAAACAATAACCAATTAACGGGGTCAATTCCGAGTGATTTTAGTAATTTAATCAGTTTAAGTTTACTGAATTTAAGTTCTAATCAATTGACAGGGTCTTTACCTGCTAACTTAGATAAATTTGTTAAGATGCAATATCTTACATTAACCAGCAATAATTTATCAGGCGCAATTCCAACCAGTATTGGGGGGATGACAGTCTTAAAATCGATGCGCTTAAACAAGAACCAATTTACAGGGACATTACCCACAGAAATTTCTAAGTTAAGCAAATTAGAAGAATTAAATTTAACTTCTAATAAATTAACGGGTTCAATTCCAGTGGAATATGCGGGTTTAACTGCGTTAAAAACCCTCTATGTAGATTCTAATCAATTAAGCGGCGATAGCCCTACTATTGGATTATTGGCTTTATTGCAACAAGTCACTACTTTTAAAGTCAATAACAACTGTTTAGTGCCAACTAATACCAGCGTTATAGCATTATTAGACACAAAAAGTTCAGGCTGGAAAACAACACAAACCGCTTGCAGTGGGAGCACAGGAGGCGGTACAACCACGCCAACAACAGGCTCAGTCAGTGCGATTAAAGTGATTCGTGGCAATAACCAAATCTTAACGGTTGGTAACTTAGCAACAGAAATTACTTTCCAAGTTTTAGATAGCAGTGGCAAAGTCGTTTCAGGGAAAACCGTTAATTTTAGTTTGATGAATCCAAACGGCACAGTGTCCAATAGCTTACTCAGTGCAACCTCCGCTGTGACTAATAACACGGGGGAAGCGGTTGTCCGCGTTACTTTGACCAGTAGCAGCCCCACGGGGGCTTATCAACTAACGGCAAGCGTTGCAACAGGTGGAACTCCCGCCACAGTCACTGCCGTTGCTACGATGTCCTTGCAAGCTGTTGACAATACAGGTACAACCAATAGCCAGTTAACCAGTTTAGGTAATGCTGTTTCTTTATTAACCACTGGCAATCTAATTAGTAGTGTCAGTGAACGGTTTTGGGGTGATATTTTAGTGAATAACGCGCCCGTCACTTCTATAAAAATGACAGATACCGCAACTATTAAAATTGAAGTGAAACCGATGACGGGTGATGTTGGCAAAAATGCAGAATGGTTAGTCGTTGCAGTGTATTATCCTGATTGGTTACAAAATGTAAGTGCGCCTTATTTGATGTTGATGATAACGCAGGGTACAACTTCACGCGCCCTTGCTGTGTGGGATGGAATTGTGGGAACGTTGCGCCCATTTATGGCAAGTGCCCCTTTGACTAGCTTCCACTCATTGACGATTTATCAAGGCACTTTAAAAATGGCGGGCACAGTAAGCTTTTTTGCGGGCTATCGTTTGGAAGATGGGACGGTTGTATTTAATGGCGAAAAACCATTAACTTTAACCATTACCCCTTAAAAAATCCTCTTATCCCCTAGTGACGCTAATTTTACTAGGGGAATTCATTTCCCTTCCTATTTATCACACATATTATTGATAATGAAAGCAATTACTTTGTCACACTTTGGGGCAATTGATGCCTTACAAATGCGTGAAATTCCCATACCCACCCCCACAGCAGAACAATTGCTTGTTAAAGTTCATGCAACCGCTTTAAATCGCGCTGATATTTTGCAACGCAAAGGTTTATATCCCCCACCCGCTGGTGATTCGGAAATTTTAGGTTTAGAACTTGCAGGAGAAATTGTTGCCTGGGGTGAGCAAGTTCAAGGTTTTCAACAAGGTGAGCGCGTTTTTGGTTTAGTCGGCGGCGGCGCGTACGCTGAATATGCTGTTATTGATGCGCAAATGGCGTTACGCATTCCCGATGCGTGGAGTTATGAGTTTGCCGCCGCCATTCCAGAAGTCTTTATGACTGCGAATGAAACAATCTTTGAGCTCGGACAATTACAGGCGCGAGAAAGTATTTTAATTCAAGCAGGGGCGAGCGGAGTTGGGACAGCGGCAATTCAAATGGCGCACGCCGTCGGCGCAACAGTATTTGTAACCGCAGGCTCGGATGAAAAAGTTAAAAAATGCCTTGATTTAGGTGCACATCACGCCATTAATTACAAAAATACAGATTTTTATGAAAAAATAATGCAACTCACTGATAAACAGGGTGTTGATGTAATCGAGGATTTTATTGGTGCAAGTTATTTTGAACGGCATTTGAAATTATTAAAATCGCAAGGACGTTTAATTATTGTTGCACTGATGGGCGGACATAAAACAGAAATCCCGTTAAATTTGTTATTAACCAAACGGCTAAAAGTCTATGGTTCTGTCATGCGTTCACGCACGCTTGCAGAAAAACGAGCATTTACTCAGCGTTTTAGTCAGCGATGGCTACCACTATTACAGCAAGGATTAATCAACCCCATCATTGATTGCATCATTCCACTTGCAGAAGTACAACGAGCGCATCAATTAATGGAAATGAGTCAGCACTTCGGTAAAATTGTGTTAAAAGTGATCTAACTATTTTAACCTGAATTCGGCAAGAGATTCAAATTAAAACAAAGACCTACTAGGTCTTTGAGACCTAGTAGGTCTGTTGGTACGGTTCAAAGGACTATTAATCCTAACAACCTATTGAGTTTAAAATGTTTATTCGTCGAACCTGCGTTAATCCTAACAAGGCATTGAATTTAAAATATTTACTCGCCGAGTTTGTGTTATTTTAATCGGATTTCCCCTATTTTAAGGAGGCATATCCTCCTAAACGGTATTATCGTTATGAATCCATGCTTTCGTTTATATAGCATCCTGTTTTTATTATGCAACAGCTTAAACAGTTGGGCAGATGCACCACTACTGCCAAGCACTGCGTCCGCGACAACTCAGCAATCACCTGTGGGCGTTGTTAATGAACATAACAATTTAAGCACAATCCTAAATTTAGCGATTGACCCGCAATTAAGCGCGGGCGAGCAAGCATATCAACAAGGTTTATTAGAAAAAGCGTTAAATGAATGGCGCGCTGAACTTGCAAAACAACCCGATACACAATTACAAATCGAGTTATTGCGGCGCATGGCACGCGGTTATCAGGCTTTGGGAATGCACCGGCAAGTCTTTAACAGCCTAGGACAAGCACAAGAATTATTAGCGCATCTACCTGAAAATAGTGCGCAAACTTTGATTTTAACCACTTTAGTCAACAGTGATTTAAGTGATGCGTGGCTGACCACAGGCGATATTGATGAAACCCTTGCAGTGATTGAACCCATTGTAAAACAAATCGATGATTTTCAAAAAGTAGGGGAAACGGCAAGTAACGAAAGTTTATCATTTACACAAAAAGCCGCCCTATTAGCTTATGCCAATAATGTGTACGCCAACGCCTTAGCCAGCACGGGCGACGATGACGAGCAAGCCATTCATCTTTATCAACAAGCAGCAAAACAAGCCCAAAGTGCAAACTTGCTTAATTTGTACCTCACTTTAAATTTAAATCAGCTCAATGTAATGGCAGAAAATGCCGTCCCCACCTTATTTTTGCAACAAAGCGAATTAGTTTGGCAAGCGTTATCCACGCAAAAAACGGGTTACGACACTGCAATTCAATGGCTCAATTTTATTGAAATCATACAACGACAACTCATTAGTCTGGATAAACTAGACGCAAATAGTTTACCTAGCGATTTTAAACAACAATTAACCACTTACCAGCAACAAGCCATTGCTTATATTTTGCAGTTTGCCCAACAACAACCGCGCCTAGCCTCTTTAGCGTATGGCATGTTAGGACAACGCTATGAGCACGACAAGCAATTTAAAGAAGCCATGACTGCAACACGGCAAGCCATTTTTTATGCACAACAGGGCTACCATCCTGATATTTTATATCAATGGCAATGGCAATTAGGGCGATTATTCAAAGCTTTAGGACAACGAGAACAAGCTATTAAAGCTTATCAACAAGCAACGCAAACTTTACAACCCATACAACAAACTTTAGAGGTTGGGGTGCGTCGTCCATTGGAAACTTTTAACGAAAAAATTCGCCCCGTTTTCTATGAGTTAGTCGATTTACAGTTGCAATTATTGGAAAGTGTACAAAATACTAAACAGCGGCAACAGATTTTACACCAAGCCCGCGACACGGCAGAAAAAGTAAAATTAGCGGAATTACAAAATTATTTCCAAGATGATTGCGTTGCAGGTTTAAGCCAAAAATCACAACATTTAGATTCTATTGCAGAAACAACCGCAGTTTTATATCCGATTACTTTAGCGGAGCGTTTAGTGCTACTGCTGAGTATTAAAGAAGAAATTCAAATTTTCACCTTACCAGTCACGGCAGAAAACTTTAACCAAACCGCGCAAGATTTACGGGTTGGATTACAAACCCGCCCGAATAATCGCTATTTATTGCCCGCTCAACAAATGTATGACTGGTTAATTCGTCCACTTTTACCCGTCTTGCGGACAGCGGCAATTGATACTTTAGTAGTTGTTCCTGATGGTAGTTTGCGCTTAGTGCCACTTGCCACCTTACACAGCGGTAATCAGTTTTTAATTGAACAATATGCTTTAGCTGTTACGCCTGGTTTAACACTGATTGACCCGCGTCCGATTAATTGGCAACAACCCAATGTACTATTAGTGGGTTTATCTGAATCCGTACAAGGTTATCCACCTCTGCCCAATGTACCGACTGAGTTACAAACTATTCGCCATACTTTTCAAGATAAACCATTTGAATTACTGGATAAAAATTACACGGAAGACACATTCAAACAACAACTTAAATCAACGCAATATAACGTTGTCCATTTAGCAACACACGGCGAATTTAGTTCAGACCCAGAAGAAACTTTTTTACTGACTTATCAAGACCGTATGACGATGGACAAACTACAACAACTCATTGGTTTATCTCGTTTTGATGAGCAACCTTTAGGCTTATTAACCTTAAGTGCATGTAGAACAGCGGTAGGCGATGAACGGGCGGCATTAGGTTTAGCAGGGGTTGCAGTAAAAGCGGGGGCACGCAGCGCATTAGCAACGTTATGGTTTGTGGACGATGAAGCAACTTCTTTAGCGATGCAACAATTTTATCGTTTACTTGCAGAGAAGCCGAATTTATCCAAAGCAAAAGCGTTACAACAAGTACAAGTCAATTTACTAAAACAAGTTCGTTTCCAACACCCTGCGTACTGGGGACCGTTTCTGTTAATTGGTAATTGGCTATAACATGCGTACATTGTTGTTTATTCTACTTATTATTGTAGTATGGTATAGCTTTAAGCGCGGCGGTTGGTTGCGTGGAAAAACACCACCATCTTCCGTGCCACAAGTAAAAAAGATTGTTCGATGTCAACATTGCAATATTCATTTTGAACAACACGAAGCCATCTATTATCAAGACAAAGCTTTTTGCTGTGCAGAACATTTGGAATTATATCAGCAACAATTACAATCAAAGAAATGAATTTTTAAATAATAAAATTGATTCAAATGAGTAGAATGCAATCACTAAAGCGATTGCATTTTCCTCAACTCTATACTTTTTATCAGTTAAATCTTTGTGAAAAATTCGCGAGCAATCCCTGTTGTTTGTTCTATTAATTCCACAGGCAAACCTTGAGCAAAGAGATTTTTCGCAATTTCTAATCTTTCCACTTCTCTCCCCTTTTCAATCCCGACTTCAATTCCTTTCTCAATGCCTTTTTCTAATCCTTTAGAAAAAACCTCTTCTTTTTCTTTCTCGCGTAATTCAGTTTCTGAATATTCATCTTTCATGCGGGCGCGGTCTTGGGGGGTTAAGCCGTCGCGTTTGATTAAATCAACGATTTTTAAAATTTCTTGTTTGTGGTAAATGCTTTCATCAATTTGTTCATCTAAACTGTCTTGAATCAGCTTTAACCATTCGCGATAAGGTTCGGGTGTATTTGCATTAACATGTTTAGGTGATAGATAAAGAACGCG
>JACCEE012342574.1_pt1 | contig 42945 bp, 55 predicted proteins | sample 7449931 | NCBI WGS metagenome assembly JACCEE01 (sample SAMN15323457, study PRJNA562643) | freshwater metagenome | isolation source: river surface water | place: USA:Blue River Watershed | collected 2017-08-19 | reverse complement strand
CTCGCAAAACCAATTATGCAATCATATGTGAAAAGCACACAAAAAAAAGAGGACATAGAAGATGCAAGCATTGGAGAGGGTAGAAAGGGTGGCTCAAGTGAGATAGGTAAGCGTGACTGGTCAAACGCTACCGAAGCAGAAATTATTGCTCAGAGAAATAAAATTCATCAGCAATAATCATGTTTGTGAGATGACCAGATTATAAGTTTTAATTTTACTATTAATATTATTTATGACTGATCAAAAAACAACTACAGCTGATATTACAAATATCAACTCGTTCTACAGTCGCGATCTTTTGTTTCGCGCACAACCATTCTTAGTTCACACTAAGTTTGCTCAAGTTAAAGATATCCCTATGGGAAATTCTTCAACTATTAAATTTAAGAGATATGCCAACTTTGCAGTTGCTACCACAGCACTTGTAGAAGGTGTAACTCCGGTCGGAAAGAAACTTTCAGAAACTATCATATACGCTACAGCACAGCAATATGGTGACTATGTAACATTGACTGATAAGCTCACAATGACTACAGAAGATCCAGTTCGTTCTGAAGCAAACCAAGTACTAGGAGATCAAGCAGGTAACACTATTGATCAACTATGTAGAGATGTGATGGTTACTGGAACAAACGTGATTTGGGCAGGTTCAGGAAATACTCAGACAAGTGAAGTTGCTGCAGGTGATGTAATCACTCTTGCAAACATTCAATCAGCTGAAGAAACATTGAAGATCAATAACACTCGTTATATGACTTCATTCGTTGATCCTTCAACAGGATACAACACTGTTCCTCTTCCTTCTTGTTTCATCGGTATTTGTCACGTTTACACTTCCAAGACAATTCGTGCAATGACTGGTTTTACTAAAGTTGAACTTTATGCTCAACCAAGTGCACGTATGGATGGAGAAATTGGTAAAGTCGAAAGTACTCGTTTCATTGAAACTGTAAATGCGAAAGTATTCACAGGTGCAGGAACAAGTTCAATCGATGTTTACGCAACATTGGTCTTCGGACAATACGCTTATGCGATAACTCGCATCTCCGGTAATGCTCTTGAGAACATTGTTAAACCTTTGGGTTCAGGAGGTACATCTGATCCTCTTAATCAACGTGAGACATCTGGTTGGAAAGCCACTTTCGTTGCTAAGATCCTTAACGATGACTTCATCGTTCGTATCGAGCACGCAAGAGTCTAATCTTAGACTAGGAAAATTTTGGGCCTCTTGTCGAAAAGGGGCCCGGAGTTATCCGAAAAATTATTCGCTTAGTTTAAATTAATTATTATGACAGGTACATTTACAAAAAAGGGTCAGATAAATGATGCAGTTAAAGGAGCTTGGATTGAATTCGGTTCAATCTCAGTTAACCCTGCTGAAATTGCAGCTGCAGCTCAAGGTATTGAGACAACTGCAGTCGTTGGTGTAAAAACCGGAGACTTAGTTTTTGTTAACGGGGAAGCACTTCCTGCAAACGGAGCTATGGTTGGTGCAAAAGTTACAGCAAACGATGTTGTTTCTTTGTATTTCAACAACATGATCAACGCAACTACAGCCTTAGACATAGGTGCTATTGTTGTTGATATCGTGATCGTTCACTTAAGCTAGTCTTTAAGTGGCATCGTGATGAAAATTATTATTAATTGGGACTAAACCCATATCACATAAAAGAATTATGACAAACAATGAATTAGAATTCGATCCAAGTGCAGACAAAGACTTCGATCCAGTTCACACAGCCAATGTAGTTGAGAATTTAAAAAACCAAAACGTTCCTGAAGTAAAGGCAGCTCCTGTTGCTACTCCTAAAGTCACCACTGGTCCTGTTGACCTTAAGAAAGTTAGGGAGACTCCAATTCCAAACGTAGTAGATGCTCCTCTCGGAGGAACATCTCTTACTGAGGAACAACTCATCGTTAAGAATAAATTAGCAAAGCAAGACAAGTTTCCATTCTATCTACCTCTTGATCCAGGTGAAAAGAAAGGAGCAGTTCGCGCTGTCATCCTAAACACATATAGATGTGAGGTTCCAAAAGGGAGACAAGTATTGCTACCAGAATCTATCTACAAGTTACTTTTAAGTTCTTATGATGCAGAATCAGAGGCCTTGGATAACAACGAGATGAATCTAAACAATGCTGATGCAGGAAAGCGAAGAGCTTTAGGTTTAGAATAGTTTTTGATTTCAGATTCCCTCGCTCTTTTCCACAAGAGAGGAGCGAGACATCTGAAATCAAAAATGTTATAATTAATTTAATTAAAATATGAATCTAACAACACTACGAACTGATATAAGATACTTAATTTCTCCGCAGTTAACATCTACGGATTATCCTGATGTTGACCTTGATCGTAACCTAAATAGAAATTACCAAACAGTTCTAGGTTGGATAGTTTCAAAGCAAGGAGATTGGGAAATTTCTGCAGATATAATTTATCGAGACCGAACTGCTCAAGTTTCTGATTTTGAAATTCCATCTCGTCTAATAAGAATTTATAAAGGAGAAGTGATGAATGCAAATGGAGGAGAATTTGTTCCTCTAAATTTTATGAGTGTTCAGCAAAATCAAAAACAAGTTGAAGGAAACTCAACTCGTACTTTTGATGATACACAAAATCCAACTGCAGAATTATTTGGTGACTATATTCAAATAAGACCAGTCACTACAGAGACAGTTATAAATGGAATAAAACTTTGGGTTCAACTTGATTTTGTTTCATTAGCAAATGCTAATGATGTTCCTGATTTAATGGAACCAGTTCAAAGAGTATTAAGTTATTTAACTGCTCTTGATTATGCGATTGCTGAAGACCTAGATAAAAAGATTTCAAATTTAAATAAACTGATTTACGGAGACCCTTCAAAAAAAGATGATCCAGGAATGAAGGGATTAATAGAAGAATTATATGCGAACAGGTCGGGTGCTCGCAGAGATAGATTAGTAACTAAAAGGACCAGATTTAATTAAAAAATATTATGACAGATCAATGGACAAAAAGAGATGGATCACTTTCAATCGCAGGTGCAAAGACCTGGAGAGAAGCGTGGACTAATGGAATATTATATGCTCCAGGAGACGGAGTTTATGTTTCAGATACAGGTAGATCTTATGTGTGTTTGATTGAGCACACTTCTGCAACTCTTACGAATAAACCTGAAGTAGATCAATGGGCAACTTATTGGGGAATTTTGACATCAGGTGCAACTGGTCCTTCAGGATTGCAAGGTCCTACTGGATATACAGGATACACTGGTCCAACTGGTCCAGGAAACTTTACTGGTTACACTGGATACACTGGCCCAACAGGATACACTGGATCGATGGGAGAAACTGGCCCAACAGGTCCAGGAAACTTTACTGGATATACAGGATATACAGGTCCACAAGGTCCAACAGGTTTTACAGGTCCTACAGGATACACAGGTCCTGCTTCTTCTGTAACTGGTCCTACGGGTTACACTGGTCCAATGGGAGCCACTGGATATACTGGTCCAATGGGTCCAACAGGAGCGACTGGATATACAGGATACACAGGTCCAGGAAACTTTACTGGTCCTACTGGTTACACTGGTCCTGCCGGAGTGGGGTCAACTGGTCCAACTGGGTACACTGGTCCACAAGGTCAAGCAGCTGCACAAGGTGCAACTGGTCCAACTGGGTACACAGGTTATACTGGTCCAGGAAACTTTACTGGCCCAACAGGTCCAACTGGACCTGCAGGATTATCTTCAGGACAAACCTACTACTACAATCAAACAGCTTCAGATATTTCTGGTTATGAAACTTTTGGAAGAATGCCTGCAAATGGATCTGAAAAAGATGAGAGTGTAATAACAAACGCAGCAGCAGGAGAAGTTTTAATTGATGCTTATGCAACTCCATTGAATGATCCTGACAGCTTAACTATTCCTGCAGGTATTTGGAAATTCCATCTTTTCCACTATTTAAGTGCAGCAACCGGAGTGACTCAATTTGTTTACAGAGTTTACAAAAGAACTTCAGGAGGAGCTGAATCAGAATTATTCAATGTAACAACTGCAGAAATAAATGCTACAACTGTTACTGAAATACAAACTAACTATACTCAAGTTGCGGATATTGCTTTGAACCTTACTGACAGAATAGTTGTGAAGATTTACGCAAAGACAACAAATGTTGGAGACATTACAGCTCACTTTGTTTATGAAGGAGTTACAAATACTTCTCACACAGAAACTCCATTATTTATAATGGGAGTCACTGGGGAACAAGGACCAACTGGATATACTGGTTACACTGGACCAATCGGTGCTACAGGATACACTGGTTATACAGGACCTAACGGAGGAGTCGGAGCAACTGGTTCTACTGGATACACTGGGCCCCAAGGAGTTCAAGGTCCTACGGGCTATACCGGATATACAGGTTACACAGGTCCAGGAAACTTTACTGGATACACAGGTTATACTGGACCACAAGGAGCAACTGGTTACACTGGTCCTAATGGTGCAACTGGTCCGACAGGATATACTGGTCCACTAGGTCCAACCGGATACACAGGTTATACAGGACCAGACAACGGAGTCAGTGCTACCTCTACTACTACATTTACAAACAAAAGAATAAACCCTCGTCTTGTCACAGCTGCTTCTTACACAACAGACACAGGTACCTCACTAGATATTTCTACTTGTGATCAGTTTGAAGTAACAGCACAAGCAGGTGCTTTGAAATTAAATAATCCCGGAGGAACACCACTAGGGGGTCAGAAACTTATTGTAAGAATAAAAGATAATGGAACTGCAAGAGCATTAACATACGATACTCAATTTAGAGCTATGGGTAATGCTTTACCATCTACAACTGTAATAAGCAAAACGCTTTATTTAGGATTTATTTATAACGCAACTGATACTAAATGGGATTTAGTAGCAACTGCACAAGAAGCATAAATATGGGAAATAAAGTCCAAATAACAATAACAGGGCAAACAGGTGCAGGCACTAACTATCAAATTCCAATTCGTGTGGGAGAGAGTGTAAGCTCTAGTAATTATGATTTTCACCTTGGAGGATCTTCAACCGATTTTCCATCAACTAAAGACGACGGTGGTGATTTCCGTTTTTACGCATCAGACCAAACAACTTTACAGGATTTCTGGGTAGAAAGTGTAAGTGGTTCAGGATATAACCGAACAGCTCTAATATGGGTAGAGGTATCGGCAGATCTTGGTTCTAACCAAGACATATACCTATATTTTAACCAAGGAATCGCAAATGCAAGTAATGGTGATGCAACCTTTCCTTTCTTTGATGATTTCCCCGGAACTTCTTTAGATACAAACAAGTGGGTTCTAACAAATACAACAGGAGGGTCTGCATCTGTATCTGGTAGTAATGTAACAATTCAGGCAATATCCGGTACAAGTAGGCACGCTCAAATACGAAAAAATTCCTCAAATTATCCATATTCTGCACTACCAAAAGCGATGCGCTTTTCTGCCGACATGGAAACAGCAACACCGGCCAATAATTCTGGACGTTTATTTGGATTGTTTTCAGATACCACTTTTGGTAATAGTCAAAGCAATGGTAGTGCTTATTTTGCTAGAGGTACAAATGTTCCAAAGAACACGTTCGAATGTCAGTCTGGAGGTGCTGCATCTGCAACTTCAAACGCTGGTCTAGATTCTTTCATTGGAGAGATAAGATTAGCTTCATCTTCTCTTGCAAGTCAGCTTGTTAATGGAGTATCTGGTGGGTCAAATGTAACCACTAACATCCCTACATCAAACATAGGAGCAGCTCTTATAGCTTATCTTTCAAACTCATCAGGAACTTCTGAAGGGCAGTGTGACTGGGTGTTAGAACGTAAATATCAGGCTACAGAGCCAGTATTTAATAGTGCAGGTGCTGTTGGTCCAATTGTAACAGGTTCGTCTAAATTTCTTCAAATTTTCTAAAATGAAAACAATTATAATCATTTCAATAGTATGTTTCATAACTTATGCAGTCGGTAAATTTATAAATTGGGGAATGGACGATAATTATTAATTAATTGGTGAAAAATAAAAAAATATGAAACCAAAATTCTCAGTAGTTTTAATAGCTCGAAACGAGGAACATAAACTTCCTCATTTGATAGAATCTTTAAATGAATTCAAATCTCTAGGAGGAGAGATCTTTCTTCTTGATACCGGGTCAACTGATAAAACAGTAGAAATTGCAAAACAACTTGGATGCAATGTAGAAGAAGTCGGAGAAAAGTTTCTTATAACTTTGACAAAGGAACAAGCAGATAGTATGAACCTAGAATTCAGTAAAGGAAAAGATTCTAATATTGTAAATGGGGGAGATAAGATCTTTGATTATTCTTCAGCTAGAAACTATATTGCAGAATTTGCAAGTACAGATATGATTGCTACTCCTGACTGCGATGAGGTCTATACAAAATTTAATATAGATGAAATTAATAAAGTTATCGAAGAAGGAGCAAGACAACTTGAATATAATTTTGTATTTTCTCACGATGCAAATGGAAACGAATTGATAAAATTCCGTCACTGTAAATTTTACAATCGTAAAAAATTAAAGTGGACTGGAGTTATTCATGAAGTCTTAACTCCTATTGATACGATGGATCAAATGCTACCAGTTTTTTTAGGAGAAGATATTGTCAAGCTTGAACACTGGCAGAATGAAAAAACAAATAGAACTCATTATTTAACAGGTCTTGCATACGATTGTTTTATGAATCCAACTAATGATAGAAATGCTCACTACTTTGGAAGAGAATTATTTTATCGTGGATACAATGAATCAGCTATCGCGCAACTTAAAAAACACATTGATATGAATATGTGGCCAACAGAAAGATCTCAATCAATGATTTTCGTTGGAGATTGTTATATGAATCTTGGAGATAAAGATGAGGCTTTCAAGTACTATAATATGGCCATCGAAGTAGAAGGAAATAGACGTGAACCATTCATGAAAATGGCTGAATATTATTTTAGAGCAGGAAAACCAGATCAAACTATATCTTACTTAAATGCAGCGCTCTCAATAAAAGGCGGTGATTTCTACGCTAACTATCAACCCTACTACGAGAATCTTCCACACGAATTGATGTACTGGGCACTATGGCAAAAAGAAGCTCATACTGCAGCAAAAGCACACTTCGATGTTTGTATGGGATATCAACCATTCAACTCAAAATATCTTTTTGATATGAGATTTTTCTATGATCTTCCAAAGATTAGTTTCGTGATTCCTACGTTGGGAAGAGAGGAAGGATTACAGAAATGTATAAATTCAATAAAACTACTCAATTATCCACAAGAAAAAGTTGAAATTATCGTAGAAAATGATGAATTTGGAGAAAATAGAATCGGAGTTCCAAAACTTTTAAAGAGAGGAGTTGAAAATTCAACCGGAGACTGGATTGTATACGCATCGAACGATATAGAGTTTGAACCAGATTCAATTATGTGTGCACTCAAGACTGCGATGGATAATTCAAAGAAATTTATGGCGTTCAAAACAGGTGTTGTTTCTGAAGACAAGGGCAATATCTGTGAACACTTTATGATTCGTCATGACTTGATAGAGAAACTAGGAGGAGAAATATTTGATACCGAATTCCATCATGTCGGAGTAGATAATTTACTTCATGCAAAACTTGAAAGAATGAATCAATTCATGCGATGCGAACGAGCTGTTGTTAAACATTACCATTTCTCCAGGACCGGTGAAGAGATGGATGAAGTTTACAAGATAGCTTGGAATGAAGAAGATGTTCGAAATGACCGCGAACTTCTTGAGAAGAAATTATTAGAACTTAATCAAATCACCAATGGATAATATGCTCGACAATGCAAAATCAATATTGGATATAATAGCAGTGCTGTTTGTTGTTTTCTTATATTTCAAAAAACCTCAGATAAAATCTGAAATGTTCGATGCGGTCTTCGAAGAGAAATTTAAAAACTTAAATGCAACTGTTGTAAATTTAAGGGACAATCATATACATACATTAGACTCAAAGCTTGATCAGCATATAAAAGACAATCAAATCGCTTCAGAGGCTAACATCAGACAAATGACAAGGATTGAAACCTTATTGGAAGAACGTTTGCCACATAAATAATATGAGATACGAAATACCAAGTTTTAGAATAGATAAAAAAGATTTCTTGGGTGGGAATAATGCTTATGATAATTACCCTGAAGGAGGAGCTTTAGCCACTACAGTAGGAATCAATTCTTTTAATACTCCAGGGCTTTTAGCTCAGGCTCCTATTCTTGGTAGTGTCGTAACAGCAAGTCTCCCCGCAAATGGATGTATTTCCTGGGGAGTAGGATCAGGAGCAAGTGCTGCTTCAGTTATCGCAGTATATGCTGATGCAACGAATAATGCTTCCTGGTACACAGTTGGACCAAGTACTGGTGGAATGACAATAGCAGGATCTCCTGATACAACGAGAGATTATAAACTTGGTATAACTGATACTGCTTTTTATAATTCAAAATTTTATACAACTTCTGAAACAGATATCGCGCAACAAGATCCTGATGGATCAAATAGAATTGAAAGTTGGTGGGTAACAACAAGTGGTAAGACTGCTTTGACTGCAGGAGTACCACATCCGTTACTTGTTTTTGAATCAATTCTTTATGTTGCAGATGGAAGATATTTACACAAGATAGACGGAGCAGTTATTTCAACTCAAGTCTTCGATGTTCCTCCTGATTATATTATTACTGCGATAGTTGAATACAATGGATTAATTTATATCGTAGCAGAACCATATAAAAATCTATCAGGAGTATCTCATGGACTTTCTCAAATGTTTTCCTGGGATGGATTAACTGATTCATGGTACGAACAATATTTCTTAGATTACAGAGTGAATGCTTTGTATGTTTATAAAAATATTTTGTTTGCTTGGACAAATCAATTCTTTGGAATGTGGACAGGTTCAGAAATGAAGCCTCTTAGACCACTTTCAAGCCAAGTTTTCAAATGTCAGATTACAGCTAGTGCTGATTCATTAATGTTCGCAGATGGAAGAACTCTCGTAAGATACGGAGCTCCATTTTCTCCAAGCCTAGTTAAAAAGTTTTATAATTATTTGACTTCGAACGCAGCAAACTTTACTGGAATAATTTCACTTCAAAATAATAATTTAATTACAACTGAGTTACATGCAACTGCATCTCCAAACTTTTATATCTCAGATATAAATGGACTAGCAACTTCAGGATTCAGAGTCTTTGATTTTAACCCAAGATTTTTTACGAAGCCGGTTAAGGTTAGAGGAATAGTTGTCCAAACAGATCCACTTACAAATGGTCAGAAAATTAAAGTGGGATATATTGGAGATAATAGTGTTCAATACAATCCATCTTTCAATAGCGGTGAATTTGATAACGCAGTTGCATCGATGGCAGGAAAATCATTTTACTATTTCAACGTAGCAGGAGCTCCATCAACTCAATCTATTACTCCAAGAATAACTTTGACTGCAGGAGTTAAAATAAGAAACATAGATTATCTTTACGAAGGAGATTCATTACATATTAAAAACTAAAATACTATGACAGAAGATTTTGAAAAAGATACAGAGTTAGCGGTGCACGAACAACCTGTAATAAGTTACGAGGATCTTCTCGCGATGGTTATGGGGTTTCAGGACTCACTCTCTTCACTTGATCAAAGAGTATCTGCAGGAAATTTTGGATCTAAACTTTATCAGACAAAAGAAACAATAATATCTAAAAGTGGAATCAAGGTTGGCCAGGATGATAATTCAGTAATTTTGAGAGCAGATGATCCTGATTGGAGAATATGGGTTGGATCAGAAGATCCACTTCTTGCTCCATTTCGTGTGAGTAAAACAGGAGACGTATTCCTTGAATCAGTTACTTTGTCAGGATATCCTACAGATGATGAAGTTGTAACAATAATTGGGAATACAGTTAACGCAACTTATGTAAATGCATTAAGTATAAAAGCAGGTTCAGTTGATGCGGAAGATATCACTGGTTCAACTTTAACTGGTATCATAATTCAGACGGCAGCTTCAGGACAGAGAGTTGTATTGTTCTCAACACTTGCTTCTTACTACAATTCTTCAGGAACTAAAATTGCTGAAACTTACGCAAGTTCAAATTCATTTTTAATTAAAGGTCAAACTTCTACTTCGAATATTTATTTAGATGCAGGATCTAGTGGAGCAGTTGCATTCCTTGAGAATGGAACGATAAGAGCATTCATGGATAATGTAAATAATGTTTTTGTTCCAGGATCTAACTATGGGTGGGGATTAGGAGCTCCTAGTGCCTATTGGGGAGATTTTTATTGTTCTGATATCGATTGCAGTAACATTACAGGGTATGACATCGAAGGAAGCTCATTTTCTCTTAACGGAACAACAATCACTGATTGGTCTGATATTGGAGGATCTTTCGATTTAACGGGAGGACTTACAGATTTGGGTGCATTGAATAATGTTTCATTAAACGTGAGACGTGTAACTACTGGAGGAGTCGATTCCGGTTGGTATGGATTACACTTCGCTTATGGATTATTAGATACAGCAACAGTACATTAATTATTATTAATTTTTAAATATATGACAGAGATAAATTTTGATGAAGAGTTTAAAGTTTTAAGTGGAAAGATTGAAGAGAATGGTAAAAAAATATCATTGATAGATCAAAATATGAGATTACTAGGAGAAGAAAAAGGAAAGTTAATAGCAGAAGGGTTGAAACTTCAAGGAGAACATAGAATGATTTTTTCTTTGAAGAATAAAAATGCTCCTGTGGATAAAAAGGTCGAGGAAAATGAAGTAAAAGGTGTATAATAAAAATATATGGCACAAACATCACTCGTAGATTATTTAAAAAGTTCAGGTGGAGACAGTTCCTTATCAGGAAGAGCTAATCTTGCTGTCTCAAAAGGACTTGTTTCTAGTGCTTCTGAGTATATGAATTTAGCTGCTCAAGGTAAAAATGCAGATATAAACACAAAACTTCTTTCCTCTCTTCAAAGTACCCCAGTAAATCAAAATGCTCCTGTCGTGAATCCTGTTGTTGCAAAAAATACTGTATCTTCAACTCCTATTGTTTCGAAAGAACCAATGACAAGTTCTCAATTTGAATCAAGTGTTCAACTTCCTGAACCTACAACTTTCGTTGGAGTAAATAATACAGGAACTCTTTCAAATAAAATATCTCAAGTTGCTAAAACAAGTCTAACTGATTCCAATAAAGCGGCCATCGATAACCTTCAAGCATTAAGACTTGAAGCTATTGCAAAAGAAAAGGCTGCAGCTGAATATGATGTTTCTAACCTAAAGGGAGAACTTGCTTCAAATATTAATACTACTCAAACTCAAGATGCTCTCACAAATATTTATGACAAATATAAAATAGAAGAAAATCTTGCTTTGTATAATGATATCCAAACAAAAATTGTTGATGCTCAACAAGCTCTCAATATGGGATTAATTTATGAAGCTGATCGTCCTGCTCGTATGAAATTTGTTACGGGATCTGAATCAACTTTGCAGAAGCAAGGGCTTGCAACTATTGGAGCTCTCCAGGGTACTGCAGCAGTTATCAAAGGTAACGTTGAACTTGCGAAGTCTTTCGCAGATTCTACTATCGATGCAATTACTGCAGATAATAAGACAAGCTTCGATGCTTTGAATACTCTTCTTGATCTAGCAAACAACGATTTGATTCAACTAGGAAAAGATGAGAAAGATATCATCGACAAGAGACTTACAACTCTTGAAGATGAAGCCACAAGAATTCAAACAAACAAAGATGCTGTAACTGATTTGATGATAAAATATCCGAAAGCTTTCTTGGCCGGAGGAGTTACACTGCTTGATTCAAAAGAATCTGCTCTTCAGAAGATGATGCCAACAATGGCCGCAGACGAGAAAGCAAAATTCGATGCAGACATCGCAGCATCTTATAAAACAAGTTCTTCAGCAACTACTGCTGCAGAGTTAGTTAAATTCAAGGAAGAACTTTCTGGGTTGAAAGCAAAAGGAATGACTTATGAAGAAGCGGTTAATGCTTATGGTCCATATGTAGGTGTTGATTACATCAACGATCTTTATGGAATATCTAAAACTTCAGAAGGTGCTATTACAAATGCTTACTACGATCAATTTATAGATAAGACTACAGGAAAAGTTAAGGAAGGATATTCAGTCTCGATCGATGCAAAAGGAAATCCTGTTGTAGAAAAGACTGGAGATGCCGGTGCAGGGTTCTGGTCAAATATCGGTAATGCATTTAAAAGTCTATTCTAAAAATTATGACAACAAGAGATGATATTTTAAAAAAGTATGGAGTAACCGGGAGCGCTACTCCAACTACAAAAACAGTAACTCCAAGCAAAGAAGTATCATCAACTTCTTCTCTTCGTGAACAAGCTCTAGCGAAATATAATAAACCTGAAGTGAAAGTTGAAACTCCGGTTGTTAAGGTTGAAACAAAACCAGTTACAAAAATAGAAGAAATAAAACAAAAAAAAGAAGTCTTAACTAAAGCTCCTGAAGAAACAACTCTGCAAAAAGTTGGGAGCTTTTTTAAGAAAGGATTACAGGCGGCAGGTATTCTTCAATCTGATAAAGAGATCCTTGCTCGAAGTCAGGCAGCAGATTCTCTCACTACCGCTCTCAATGCAAAACCATACATTGAGATTGGAAAACAACTTGGGTTAGATAAAACAATGAAGGTAGATCTTCCTCCTGGAGCAGATGAATCTGTTCGTCCTTACTATACAGATATTCAACTCGCAAAAACGGTAAAGGATAATATTGAAAATTTAAAAACTCAATTTGGGATAGAAGCTCCTGAACAAATAGATGCAAAATTTGTTAAAGATAATTTCAATGCCATAACAAAAGAACTTGGTATCCGGGATATGCCAACCAATGTAGAATTTCTTGGTATTGCTTTGACTGGAGCTCTTGGAGTCGGGGGTGCAGCTGCAGTTGGATTAGGAGCAAAACTTTTACCCACTCTTGGAAAAATAGGAGCGGGGGTTTTAGGTTTTGAAGCCATCAATAAAGTTGAACGTGAACTCAATAAAGTAATTTTCAAAGAAGACAAATCACTCGCAGAAATTGCTACAGATAAACTTCAGCTTGGAGATACCGGAGCAGGATTAGTTTCACTATTAGATCTTTTCGTAAAAGGAAAAGCTCTTCATGGTGTCTATCAAAAATCTGGCCCACTTGCTGAGAAGTTAACCAAGGATATTATTACTACTTACAAGATGCCAAAAACTGTTTTTGTTGATGCGGCTAAAGTAAAAAATATATTTCAAACCGGAACAGAAATTTCTCCTGAAGAATTAAGTCTAGTCACTTCTCTTGGATTAGATAGCAAGGGGTACAAATCTGCAATTCAAAATGGTGTGACTATTGAAATCCCTGCAGAAAAACTTGTGACTCTAACAGACAAACCGTATTGGGCAAAACTAAAGAATCTTATTGGGATGAAATCTACTAGTGAGGTTTTATCAAAGACAGATGGAAAGCCAACTCAAACTGTGCGTGGGTACCTTGAAGGAAAATCAGGAAAGCCTATTACAGCCCCTTATATTGAAGAAACGAGAACTAATGCGGTCTTACCAGAAAATAAGCCAGGAAGCCCTGTTTTGGGCTTATCCGAGCCTGTTAAAACAGCCTTAACTTCCCCTATTAGCTCAAAGCTTATAGAAACTATTCAAAAATTCACTCCTGAAGACTCTCTTGCTTTCGGCAAAAAGATAATAGAAAAATTAGATGAGAAACTTGGGACCGGGATAACTCCTGAACAAGCGCAAGGTATCCCTGAAGGAATCAAAGTTAATGAGATAGGATCTCCTGATGGAAGACCTGCTCAATTCACAAATGGAAAAATAGAAATCTTTCTTCCTGATATGGTGAAAGATATTCAAGCACTTGCGCAAGGTAAAAGAATACTCGCTCATGGAGGTGCGAATGCAAAAGTTTATGAAATGAAACCAGGTGAATCTATGGAGGAACTTTCTGTTAGGTATGTTAGAGATGTGTTGGTTCACGAATTAGCTCATCAAAAAACGGTAGACCTTACAGATGACACAAGAATGAAACAACTTCGTCAGGATGTTTTACAAGCTCAAGCAAGTAAAAATCAGAATCAAATTACTATTGCAAAAACTGCAGTAGAAAAATTTATGGAATCTCTTGAAGAGAAAGCCAACAACTATGAGAGAAGCAATCGTGAGGGTCTTGAAACTGAGATCTTCGGAAAACCTGGCCGTAAATCATCACTACAAAAAACAATCACAGAAAAAGTCTCCGGTGCTCCTGCTGAAAAAAAAGTTATTTCTGAAAAGAAATTATTGACTGATAAATTAAAAGCTGAAGAGAAAGCTTCGAAGGAAGGATATGTTGCCGGGGAGAAGAAAGGGTATTCAACTGCAAAAGAAAAAATTTCAAATAAGAATGAAACCATCTCTTCAAGGAAAGAAGTTCTTATTGATTATGCAACTACATTCCTTCCATTCCGTTCTCGCGGTAAATTTTTGAAAGCTATAAACAATGTTATTTCAGAAAAAGAAATGTCTGATGTTCTTAATCGTATGTTCAAGGAATCTGATACTGTTGAAAGAAAGACATTGATGTCTGAAATAAATAAAGAGATTGCTTCAACAAAAGTTACAACAAAAGGAAAAGTTCCAAATGCTAAATTTGAATATGAGGCACAGAAGAAATTAAATCGTATTAGGGCTCTTCAGAAAGGATTCGAGACTGAAGCAAAATCATTGAGAGATGCCGGCAACAAAGAAGCAACAGCCTATGAACTAGCTCAAAACGAAATCGCAAATAAAATAAGTAATTGGCAAACACAAAATCCTGACTCACTTATACCAGGAGAAATTTTGGCCGAGATTCAGGAGTTGAAAATGGTTGGGATAAAAGATATGACCGCTTCAGAATTAAGAAGTGTTTTGTCTGATATCCAAAGTATCAAAGAGACAGGTAGGACATTAAAAGAAATTGAACGTTTCAATCGTGATACTGAGATACAAAGAATCAGAGATGGTGTAACTAAGGTGATCACCGGGAACGGAGCTAAAAATCCAAATGCAAAGGTTGGCCTTCGAAGGCCTGAAGATAAACCGACTGCGTTTGAAAATATCGGAAACTTTTTCACACTCAAACATGCAGGCTTCGAAGAGATCCTAGATGCTCTTTCAAAGTTCGATAAAGGAAGTAAGCCATATGAAAGTTTTCTATCTGAACATTTTACTAAAGGAGTAAGAGATTCTTTCGTTAAACAAAATGAAGGAGAATTTTCAAACATAGAAAAGATTGGAGAAATAATAAACGAAAACTACAAGTTCAAATCAAAGAGTGAGATGTATGATTATCTTAATAGTATGAAGAAACCTGTCACTCTTAATGATGTAACTATGGCAGATGGATCTCTTAAGGATATTAAAATAACTAAAGGTGAAGCGTTACAGATGTACATGTGGGGTAAAGACGAAACCTTGGCCGGAACTTTTGCTGAAGGTATGAATTGGGGACCTGAAGCTATTTCAAAAATAGAAGGTCTTCTAACAACTGAAGACAAAGCAATGGGAGATAAAATGTTAGATTTCTATCGTGAATATTATAAAGGAATTAATGATGTCTATAGTAAAGAATATGGTGTTGATTTGCCATTCAATGAAAACTATTCACCTATCTCAAGAAACGTTGAGACAAGTATTCCTGAAAATGTTTTATTGGCCCAGGAGATGAAACAATATGCTTCAGTTAAAAATAGATCTCTTAAATCTCGTGTTAAAAACAATCTTGAACTAAAACCAAAAGATGCATTTTCAAACTTAACTTCTCATATTAATATGATGGAGCATTACAAAGCTTGGAGTCAAACAATGTATGAGTTAAGAAGAACTTTCAGCGATAAACAATTACGTAGAGATATAGAAGACTATCATGGAAAAGCTTACTTAAAAGAAATTGATAACTTCATGAATGATTTTGCTCGTGACGGAGTAGATAGATCTAAAACAATCGAATGGTTAGACAAGTTGCGAACCAACACAACGGCAGCAATACTTGGACTTAACCCAAACGTTGCGCTTAAACAGTTAACTGGTACTGCAAACTATTGGATAGAACTTCCTACTGATAAATTATTCACAGGAGTTGCAGGATTTTGGGGTAATCCATTAGCAAAGTCAAAATTCTTGTATGATAATTCTCCTGTTCTTCAGGAAAGATTCGGGAAAGGCTACGAACGTGATATTAAAGCTGCACTTCAAACTAAGGATGCTAAAATTCTTGCCGGAAAAACAAATTCACTCCGAGAAAAAATGTTCACATTTATTCGTCAATCAGATAAACTTACTGTGTACCAGGGAGCTTGGGCTTCATATAGATATAAATATATGGAACTTAAAAAAGAAGGTAAGAGCGATGCTGAAGCAAAAGACGGAGCAATTAGATTTGCTGAAGATGTTACGAACAGAGTTCAGGAATCCTCACAACTATCAACTCTATCATCGATACAACGCGGAGGATCTTTGTATAAAGCTTTGACAATGTTCCAATCTCAACCTTCGAAGTATGTCCGTATTCTTTGGAACATAGCAAGAAACTGGAAGTATGGCCGAGGATCAAAAGCTACTCATATAAAAAGACTTCTTGTTTTGTGGTTAGTTGTTCCAACAATCTATAATGCAGTGGCCGAACAATTAAAAGATGAAAAGTATCGTGCTACTCCTGGAGAGTTTGCAGGAAAGGTTGCTCTTGGTCCATTGTCTTATCCTTTAATGGTTGGCCAGGTATTCCAATCATTATTTGAAAAAGCAACTGGAAGTAATTTTGATTACAAAGTTTCTCCTGCAGTATCAGTGTTCGATGATATGATGAAAGCTACAGAGAATCTAACTGCCGGTGACATCGATGAAGCATTGACTTACTTAGCAGATGTCGGAGGAAAATTAAAAGGTGTACCAACTACATTAATCACTAAGCCGATACGAAAAGGTCTGAAGGATGATGAAGGAGGTAGGGGAGTTAAAGCATCATTTTAATTTATGAAAATAAAAGGATTCACATGTGGAACGTTCGACTTATTACATGCAGGTCATGTGATCATGTTGAAAGAAATAAGAAGACAGTGTGATTACTTGATAGTTGGATTACAAACTGATCCTACTATAGATAGAAAAGATAAACATAAACCAATCGAAACAATAGAAGAAAGAATGATAAGGCTTCAGGGATGTAAATATATTGATAAAATTATTGTATACGATACAGAATTAGATCTTTATAACATTCTAAAAGAACTTAATCCGGATGTTAGGTTCCTGGGAGTCGATTGGAAGGATAAAGAATTCACAGGGAAAGATTTGCCAATTTTAGTAATATACAATAGTCGAAATCATAATTACTCAAGTAGTAATTTAATTAATAGAATTAAAAATAATTAAAATGGAAGAAGAAAAAATTTACAATGGAATAGTTTTAGATACACGTGAGCAGTTTGAGAAAGATAAAGATTATCTTATTAAAGAGATTGTCGCTTCCGTAAGTCCTGTAATTTGGAAAGAAAAAAGAGACGGAGATTGGAGAGAGTTCCCATCTCAAAACCAAGGTTATGCAAATTCTTGTGTAGCAAATACTGCAAGAAAATTACTTCGTATAATTATGTGGTTAAGAACAGGAAAAGATATTGATTTTTCTGATGCTCACATCTACGGACGAAGATTAAATAAGCCAAACGGGGGAATGGGTGGTATCGATGTATTTGAAATAATGAAACAAGGAGTTACTTTGTATGCAATGATGCCATCTGAAGGGAAGAATGATGCGCAGATTGATGCGATGGTCCCTACAGACTTCGATAAGGAGATTGCGGCCGCATTCAAACTTGGATCTTATATTCAACACGATGCAGGAGATTTTGAAACAGTTGCTTCGACAATCCAAGCTACAGGTAAAGGAGTGATGGTTTGGTTTTATTTCACTCATTACGAATGGAGTAAAAAGTTTCCTGAAGTAATAGATCCAAATCTAAATTTGTATGCAGAATCAACATCACGTCATTCAGTTACTGCAGTTGATTTCGGTCTTATAAACGGAAAGAAATATATTAAGATTGAAGATTCCGCTCACTTTGGAGGGTTAGATGAAAGATGGATCTCTGAGGAATTCTTCAAAGCAAGAAATTTCTTTTCCGGGTATGGAATACAATTCAAATATGAAACTTCAAAAGTTCCTGAAGGAAAAATTACAAAAACTCTTAAGTTTGGAATGACAGATCCTGAAGTAATCATTCTCCAGGACAAATTAAGAGCTCTTGGATTCTTCCCTTCGAATGCAGACAGTACAGGATACTTTGGAGGAGTCACTTTGAAAGCTTTAAAGAATTTCCAATTAGATAGGAAATTAAAGGTCGATGGAATTTGTGGGCCAAAAACGATAGCATTATTATAATTAATTAAAATATTATGTCACTAAAAGTAAAATCAATATTGTTAAGATTATTAAAAGGTTTTATAAGTGGAGCATTTGCTTCAATGGGAACTGTTGCGATAGTTACATCAGCAGATCTTTCACAATTAAAAGTTCAGTTAGCATTACTTGCTTTTGCAGGTATCAGCGGAGGGCTTACTGGCTTGATAATGGCCGGCCAGAAATGGGCTAGTTGGAAAGAATAAACTCGAAAAGAAATACCCCGGTAAAATGGGGTATTTTTTTTGTTAGTACATAGGTTGTAGGAGTTTAAGCTGAGGATAAATATCAAAAGCATTCTTACCCTTAGTTTTACAAAAATTAATCCAGTTCTGAACACACTCAGAAACAGTCCATGGCTTTTCAACGTTGATAGGATACATCGCATTAAAGTCAACAATGTGACACTGGAAGCAGGCCTTAACTTGCATACCATCTTCTCCGTACCAAATTTGGGGGAATAAATGGTGAGTAGTTTTTCTGTGTTTCCTGACAGTGTGTGATTGTCCACAGATAAGACATTTCCCGATCTTCTGGTTGTTGGGTCTCTTTTTCATTGTGTTGATTTTAGAGTTGAGACAATTTCTTGTTTTAAAAAATCGTGAAAGATGTAAGTGATAGATTCGTCTTCTACAATTTTGTAGACGTGGTAGCCGGCAAAGTAGCAAAAAAATTTGTACCCTCTTTCAAGGATACTTCTCGTTGTAATAAAATCTCCTGCTTTCATAGTATTAAGTTTTATAGGTTAAAATGAATTTATGATTTTTCAAACATTCGTATCTTACTTTGATCGAAGCTTTTGGATAATAAACATTTTTATTCCACAAAACACAACACAAACAGTTTCCGCAAATTGGACACTTAGCCCAGTTGATAAATTTCTTTTCCATAACTATGTGAATTTAAAGAACAATTAAACTTGTTGTGGGACTTGGATTCGAACCAAGATCTCTTCCTTCAAAGGGAAACGTGCTGCCGTTACACTATCTCACAATTTGCCTCTGCTCATAGTTTGGTTTTTAAAAAAATAAAATGGTGATCTATGCAGAGGACTAAATATATTATCTCACCAAAATAAAAAAACAACAAGTTGATAACTCGTTGTCTTTTTATTTTTAAGCTGTGCAACCTATTTCATCAGTTGGAATGTATACTCCACACTTGATACAGATGTTTGGATTCTCTTCTATAGCAGTGTGAGGTTTCATGGACTTAACTTTTTCTGAACCAACACCTGAATGAAGTCTCCTGGCATACTCCGCGATACATGCTGCATCAGTTAATCCATCTGCTGCGACTCTAGCCCTATCTGATTTTCTAAAGTCTGCAGTTGGAAAAATTCTTTTTGCAACAATTTCACTTTTTGCCTTTGTATCTAATTTCGCAGATACTCCTGTGAATAATTTATATTGCCAAGCTTTGGCCGGTACAACTTGGTGAGGCATTTCCATACCTGCAAGCAAGCCCAAGAGTATACCGAAACCTTTACCTGTCTGAAGAGTTGAAGATAATCCTTGTCCTGGCATTGATATCTGCTGTTCAACGATAGTTAGATCAGGCTGATAGTACTTAAGGAGCCTTTTTATCTCCTGTATATCGTAATCTTTGCCTGCTATCGTTGGCATTCGATATAAATGAATACCATTACCTTTTTGCTCTATTCCTTCTCCCAGGAGGCATTTTGCTCCAATAAAAGCTAGTCCTCCATTAAGCCCTGGATCAATCCCTAGTACTGTGTTTTGCATGATATTCATCTGCGCAACCCTTACAATGAGACGACCCTTTTTCTCTTGGTTTGATCATACAGGTTTTACATGGAAGAACTTTTTCGAGAATCTGAATCTTTCTTGAGGGTAGAGGATTTCTCACTCTACGATCTTGTTTATGTTTTTTTGGATTTGTTTTCATAATTAATACTTTTTATATTTTTTATAAAATCCTTTCTGTGTGTGTGATCGTGGATTCTCAAAAATTTTCTTTAACTCTTCAACTCCGACTTCTTTTCTGAAGAGTTGAGTCTTACCTTTATAAGGATGATTCAAACAAGTTGCAACTGTTAAAGTTGTGTAGAAAACATTTATTCTCATTTCTTGTTTGAACAACGAAACTAATTTATTTGATTCAATTAATGTTGGATTAGTCCAACCATATCTCTCTCCGAGTTTGATTATAAATTTTATTCTACTTTCAACATCGAAGGGATAAACTTTTGGATCCTTAATAAAGATCCTTTTTATCGATGATAGTATTCCCATATTAGTATTCAAGTATAGCTTGTTCAATAATAGAGACACTATCGGCCGGATCTTCACGTCTATCTGAGAATCTTGGTCCTGAAACAATTACAGGTTCTCCTGGATTCATTGAGAATGGACAGAATCTACAAACTGAACATGTGTAACAATCTTGTTTCATTCCAAATTTTTCTTTTGCTGAAACAAATTTTCCAGTTCTCATTGCGTTGGCCCAAATATTTACCCAGGCTTCGACATCAGGCTTTAATTCATCAAGAACTTTCTGATCATAGAGGAATAGTTCTGCTTTTTTAAATGTACTAGATAACTTATCTGCAACAAATATCTGGCATTTAATATTTTCTTTTGGAATCATTAGAACATCACTAACTAGATCTTGATAGAAACCTAGTTGACCACGATAATGAGTATTATATGGTTCGAGTTTTGCTACATCGTAACAACTCTTGATGTCTGTGATGATTGCCCAAAGATCATTTGGATTCATTGTACTTATTTTTTCTCTTAACTCTTTCAATGTCATCTGATTTGCTTTATAGATAGCATAGAATTTACTTAGAGATGGAGAAAGTTTTAAGTGATCAAGTCTTCCTTTTCTTGGAATACCATTTATTACTGTCGCAAATATTTGCTGACTTGTAATTGAATTGAATTCCATATTTGAATAATATGGATGACTCTTGAGAGCTAGTGCTGTTTGCTCAGCATTCTCCCAAACTGAAGGCGTAACCTGTTGTTTATCTGCAAGTTGCTTAATAGCATTGAGAGAAGTTTGGATAGAAACAATTTCTTCCTTTCTACTTTCAATACCTTTAACCATAGTCTTGTCTAAGAATTCAGATCTATTTAACGTCATATCGTTAATCTGAGTTGTTAGTTCAAGAATCTTTTTTTCTTGAGCAGGTGTTAATTCTTTTCCTTCAGTTCTTTTTTCTTCAAGAACTTTAACTTTAGAAATTAGATCTTGTTGCTTGTCCTGGAACTTACGATCCATTTCAAGAGTCTTGCCTGTAATTTCTGTTTCAAGTTCTTTTATTTTGTTTTCAAATTTTAGAGCATCTTCAGGGTTTATTTTTCTTTCTACTTTCACAAAGTTCTTATCAATAAATTCAGGAGCTTCTGTGACGAAAGCATCAACCAGTTTGCCATATACGAAGTAATCATGCTCAGGTTCTTCGTACGTTTTACCAATGTAAAGATCATAATATAACCGCTCACATTTTGAGAAAACTTTTATTCCTGAAAATGTTGCGAATTTTGAATCTTTATAATATGAATCTTTATCAAACAGTTGTGCGGCAAGAATTAAATCTTCCATACAATTATAGTCTTCTTGGTTGAGCAAAATTATCTACTACTGGTGCTGCAGGTGTTTCAACTGTTGGAGGAACAAATGCAGGTGCTGCAGGTGCTGTGTAAACTGGAGCTGCAGGAGCAACATAAGGAGTTGCTACAGGATTTGATGGAGCAACCGGTGCTACAGGAGCAGGAGCTGCCGCCTTCTTTGAATTTTCAATCTGTTCTATTATTTGATTGATATTTGCAAGTACATCTGACTTGGCTTGATCATACAGAAGTCCTGAAACTTTTACTGCATCATCACCACTCTCACATTGAGCTTCATAAGTAGACTCAATTTTTATCCAGGATTCATTTAATCCGAAACTTTTTGTGTTTATTGAACGTGAATACGTTCTTTTTGTTGATATTATTATCATAAGCGTTTTTATTTTTCACACTCATAGATGATGGACTTGGGCCAGGAGGTTGAAATAAATACTATTGGCCACTACTTTAACGTTCTCCATTTCATTTCTTCCGAAGAGTACTCTTAGATTTTGATTGTTGTTTCGATCTCGCAATTTATCTCGATAACGCCATCTCATTCCAGTTATTTCCATTAGCTGAAAATCTTTGTCGTTAACTTGGAAACCCCCTACCTAAGCCCACCATTGAAGGTGAACTTAGATTATTAATTAGAATCCTTGAGGATTATTGTAACTTGGTTGAATAGGTGCTGCGTTGTTAGCAACTGGTGCTATTGCAGCTCCTGCTTCTCTCATTGGTCTTCGTGCATCTGTATCATACTCCACTTTGAAGTTCTGATAAGCGCGACCCTTTGGAGTTTTTGGTTGAGCATTACCTAAGAAAGTAATGCGAACCATACAACCTTGTGGAATGTCCGCGAACTTTCCATCAAGTAATTGTGATCCCCAAACTGAAACCATGCTTCCGGCTTTTGCTGTATCTAACAATTCTAACTCGTACAAGTTTGAATCATTCTGACCAACGTTTGTTTTCTTAGAAACATAGTAACCGGTGATAATCGGACCAAGGAAAACAGATTTGTCTTCTGTATTTCTTGGTTCAGGATTCCAACGAATAATATCTGATATTCTTTCTACTGACTCTTTGAATGACATATAATTTTTTTAAATAATTAATTGTGAATAATAAACCTCGTATCTCGTACTTAACTCTATAGTAGGGTTAAGGCTATATAACTTCTTCTGAACCGTCTTCAGCTACTTCGTCATCAGATGCTGCAACTTCTTCAGGAGCAACAACTTCATCTTCAGTTGCCTCAACTGCATCAGCAGTCTCTTCAACTTCAGCTGCAGGAGCTAAAGTTTCTTCAACTGTCTCTTCAACTTTGTTTTCGTCTTCCATATATGTTTTAAAATGAAATTACTTTTATAAAATCGACCTTAACCCAACTACACGATAATGTGCAGACACAGGAGCTGCTCTACCGCTGAGCTACAGGGATCATAACTAGGATACACGTCTGTATTAAGCCCTAATTATTAACGCGCCCCTGGTTGGACTCGAACCAACGCACGCCCCTCTGTCTGCACACTATACTTTTACTCAGTCAAACCTTTCAAAATTTTTAAAGATCTCTTTATTCTCTTCTCTCTTGAAATTACTTTCAAGTAACAAAGATCATCCAGGATTCTAAATACTTGCCTATCTACTAATTTAACTCCACGTGCTATCTCTGAAACTTCAGGTGCATAGATTTTCTTCTCAATATATCCTTTCACGAAATTGTAGACTGCTACGTGTGAGGGTTGTAAAACTATTTTTTTAATTTCTTTACTCATGATTACAATTATAGTCGTAAGTCAGTTTAATGTCAATATAACTTGGCAAGCAAAAGTGTGGATAACTAACCTTCAATCAATTTTCTTAGTACACTTAACTCTCTTTTCTGTCCATCGACCTTGCTCAAACACTTGGAAAGAAAATGTAATCTAACGAACCTTTTATTTCTATCTCTCACAGTTGAAACTATGTAATCATACTGAACTCTATAAGCTTCAATTTCCTGAGAGAATCTAAAATTCATATCATCGAAGTATCTTCTCCACCAAGCAGGAGCTCCTCCTGGATATTCTGTTTGTTGTTTAACATGAGTTAGTTCGTGTTCGAGGATATCATCTTCTAGTACTCCGCTTGCTACATGGACTGTATCTCCAAATGTAAAGATTGTTGATATTGGATGTCCGTAAAAATCTATTCCAAACTTTTCAACAGCTTCATCGTAAACTGATTCGGGAGGAATGTTACTGATGAAATAATTCCCTCTATCGTGTTCGATTGGTCCAATTTTTATTTCTTCTTTCATTACCATTTCTTAATTAAATCTAATGCGGCATCTTCGACAAAGACACCTTCTATTGTGTTGATATCAAATCCAGGAATTACTCCTTCAGGAGGAAGAGGGTAAACAGTTGTATCTTTTTGTATCTCGTGAGTCAAAGCAGGTTGATGAACTGTTTGATCATCAAACTTATCTTCTTTTCCGTAAACAATTTTAAGACCATCTGCTAAATCTCTGACTGGAGTAACATTGATCTCGATTGTTTTTTTATCTTCTGATATTTTATATTCTACTTTCATAAATTATTTTGAATTATCTGCAAATTCTGCAGGGAACGGGTTGCCTGCAGCTTCTAACATTTTCCCTATCCACATTTTCGCATTCATTAAATGAACAATAACTTGATAACTAGACATACTTCGTAACTCCCAATCTTCTATTTTAACATTCTCAATTCCATTCTCTTGCTCATTTTTTATAAACTTTATTAAAGAATCTATTTCAACTCTTTTTGATTTTAATTCTTCAACTGTATAATATTTTGATGGTTCCATAAATTTTTATTTGTTAACTATATTAATAAATTTGCTCAACTTAGACTTTGGAAAAATATATTGATCGTAAACGAAGTATAATGTTCCATGAGTCTTTCCTTTTGCTGTTCTCATTAATCGACCGACTATCTGCTTAATGAGAAGTTCATTTGTATAAAGAGGAGAAATCAGCACAATGTTATCTAGATCTGAAATGGAAACTCCGGTTGAAACGCATCCGATTGTGGCAAAGATGACCTGCATATCCCCATGTTTCATCTGTTTATAGCTCTCTAGCGCTTCTTTTGAGTCTCTTCCGGTAATAACTCCCGATTCTATTCCGTAATTCAATCTGAGGGCTTCCTGGAGCTTATAACAGGGTTCTACATACCTACATAATACTATCGTTTTTCCTTTTAATTTTGATACGGTTCGAAGTATTAAATGATTCCTTTCAAAATCTAATGAGATTGTTTTTTCCTGGAGAAATCTTGCTTCAGTGGTAGGATTCTTTGAACCTGATTCTGTGAGTCCTGTCACAACACTATCCCAATCAAATTTTGTATCTGAATAAATTATTTCCGGGACAACCGGTACAACTCTGCCTTTATCGAGGAGTTGTTCTTTATTGATCGTGTAGATGACCACTCCAAAAGTTGCAAAGATAAGAAAATCTTTTTGGTCCTTTCTTTTGAGGGTGCCGCTAAAGCCGAATCTATATTTCGAATTAATTGAATTTGCGATTTTGAACAAGGTATCGGCCGGGGCGATATGACACTCATCAAGTATAACGCATCCAAAATTTTCTTTGACTTCGGAAAGTCTTTTAGATATCGACTTATCAATGCCGATAGTAATATCCTGGATATCGAACTTTCCATCTCCGATTTTTCCGACTTTAATTTTTTCTCCTTTTTCATTTCTAATATATTTATCTATGTCTTCTAATATTTGTTGCATCAAAACTTTTCGATGCACGATGATCAATGTTCTCTGGCCTATCTCGACAATAGACTTAGCGATCATTAAACTTTTACCTGCGGATGTAACTGCGTGAATAATTCCTTGTCTCTTATTTTTCATTGTGAGGATTGCCTCCTCCTGGTACTCATCCAAATTGAAATCATTATTTATATATTGAAGACTTATTGGATGATCACTGTGTTCAAATTCAAAGTCTTCTTTTAAGTATGGCAGTATCTTGGAAACCTCACCTCTCATTATTCTTAACTCTCGTCCTTCCATCTCGTATGTTTTTAAAATCTTTGGAATCTTATAAACTGATATCCCCATGTTCATCTTCGAGTAGTACTCCGGGTTATCATAAGTAAGAGGAACAAGAATGTTTGGATCAATCCATTCTTTATCTAAATCTATATAAATTTTGTCTCTTACTTTACTCATGAATATTATAATAATTACCTTCATAAAGAGGGAAGAGATGTAACCATCCATCGTGTTCTCTGTAGTTTTCAGTTTCAGGAACGTTCCAATCTTCTATCACTATTGCATCAGTTTTTAGAACTCCATAAAGTTCTATCAATTTACCTGCGCTGATAAAATGAATCTCATTGTCATGTTTGGATGGGATGTTTCCAGGATGTATTATTACTTTTAATCTTTTATTATTTGTCATATTAAAATTGATCTGCATCAACTGCTAATTCTTCTTTTCTTAAGTTTCTCCAGTGCATCATGTTTCCTGATTCATCTATCCATTCTAAATTTTCAATATAATTATTTCCTTTACCTAGATCTTTGTGATTAACTATTGGTAAATTTTCAGGGTTCTCAATAAATGCTTCAGCTACTAATCGATGTATAAAACATTTAACATCTTTTTTGTCACCTTCTCTATAAAGATAAACAGTTCTATATCCTTTATAGTGAGTACAAAGCTTCATATCAAACATTTGATAATTTTTTCTTGCAAGACTCCGAATACGTCCATGGTTACTCACCTCGTATCTTTCAAAACCTTTAATTTTTTTCCATTCTTCTTTTACCATACGGTTGCTACAGACTCGAACTGTAGTGTGTGCCACTCAACCACGCTTTCATTAAGCAGCTGCTTCTACAACTGGAGATTCAGGAAGAGTTTCCTCTTTCTTTTCTTCAGCTACAACTTCAGCTTTTGGGGCTTCAGGTTTTACTTCTTCAACTATCTTTTCGAATGGTTCTACTAAGATGTTTCCTAGTCCATAGCGATCGATGGAATCCTGTGTTGCAAGGATATCATCACCTACTACTTTAGACTTTTGAGTTTGAAGATCCATAAAATACTGGAATGCTCCGGCTACAAACTTTAAGTGGAAGAACTTACTCTCTATCATGTTTGCGCGTGCGTATTCAAAAACGAATTTACTTAACTCACGTCCAAATTTTCTAATAATTTCTTTATCACTCTCAGTCACTGCCCATGATCCTTCAGGGATCTTTGGTGTTTGTTTATTTTCCATTGTACAATTTAAAATTAACGATTAATGTTTGAGTAGAATTACTTACTCTTTTTTACTGCTTTCTTTGCTACTGCTTTTTTAGCTGTAGTAACAACTTTCTTTTTTGCTGCCATATAATATTTTAATTAATTTTCATAATATGGATGCGTTCGACTACTCGCTTCCAGTAAGGAATCTTGTTCCCTTCAAACTGTAACCAATCTCCCCGTCTTCGGGCTTGCCACCTTAGATGGATCATAAATCAGTTACAGTTTTAAGGGAACAAAACTTCTCCTATGCTAACGTTGGGTCATTACTTGGTCCTGAGTATCCGGTTGATCCAATAGGTTCCTCATTCTGAGCCATAGGCTGTGGTCCAATAAAATTTTCATTAGTTATTGGAGAACCTTGGGAACCTGATACTTGAAACTTTTCAGGACCAACAGGAATCTTTTCTTCAGGAAACAATTCATCTTCATCGATTCTTTTTTCAACAATTACTTCTTCGTTATTCTCATCAAAGTCAACTTCTAAATTTTCCTCCTCATATTCTTCTATCTCATTAAGATCTCCCGGAGTCATTTCTACTGTTTGAACTTCTTTTTTAAGAACAGGATATTCTGCTTTTACTTCAGCAGAAACTTTTGATCTTAATTCAAGAGGTCCCAGGTACCAAAGTTGAGCTCTTCCTACTCTCCTTATTTTAAACTGCCATCCATTCTTTGAGAAAATTAATTTTCTCATTATGATATTAAACTTGAAAGCTGTTTCAACTGGAGCGGTGTAATCAACCTGGTTACGAAACATTTTATAGAAGTCGTATATTTGACTCAATCTATACTGAGTAAATAATTCATCAAATCTTTCAGGTTCTTTTAAATGTTCTTTCTTGATTTCAAATCCTGAACCTACTTGTGGAATTATTTCTCTTTTAATATGGTAATTAAGAGGCATAAAAGTTTTATTTAGGAATTCTATAATGATTGTTGCATCGTAGATAAAAACTCTATTCTTAATCTCCACATGCTTTAGTGCTTGATTTCTATCTCTTGGTATTTTCATAAATTATCTTCTTATAAATTTTAATTTTAAATAAGGAGGTTCGACTAGCACCTGCCCTATTTCTTCTTCAAACTGTACTTGTACATATCCCTTATCGTATCCCACTACTACTCCATTTTTATTTATTGTTTCACCTCTATACTCAGCACTGTATGAAACTAATGATCTGGAGGGAAAGAATCCAGGATCCAAACTACTCATCTTTGTCAGTCTATTAATCAATTCATTTCTCATTTGATTCAACATATTTTCTTCTTTTCTCAAATCCAACTTTTTATCTTGTTTTAATTCTTGAAGTTTTAAGTGAGATTGTTGAACCATTCTAACCAATGAATCTGTTTTGAAATCTTCGAACTTTCTTGTTGTATCTATTGTTATCGTCATGCTCTTATAAATCCTCTATGCTCGGGATACACGACTCCTTCTCCGACTAACGTTTGTATCCTTCTAAAACCGGTATAATTAAATTTAGCTCCATCTTTAACTTTACCAATATTCCATCCTGCCATAGTTGAGTGATTCATTTCTCTTCCGAAGTTTGCAAGAGACTTATGTTTATATCCATTGTCGATACAATAAAGTTTGTATTCCTGGAACAATGTATTTAAGTTAACAATGTATCTTGATTCTTCTCCTGCAGGACACGCTTCATAATTTGATTGTAAGAATTCTATCAAAGGCGAGTTATCCATCTTAAACAAATTCATCATATTGAAGTTTGTCTCTGTCTCGTTAAATCTTCCTTGCTCTCGTAGTGACTTCAACCCTTCGATGGCCCAATTTAATATTCCCGGTAATTCATTTGTAAGTTTTTGTTCCAACTGAAGATCAGGATTCGCAGCATAAGATCTATTGAAAGGAATAATAATAAATCTTCTGTAGAGTCCTGGGGTCGTATCATTAATTTTTGGTAGTTCATTAACAGAGAATATAATTTTTGTTGATGGATAAAATTCAAGAGGTTCAGGTCTATATTTAATTTCAGCTGACATTTTTTCTCCTGAAATCAATCCTTTAATTATGTTTGATTCAAAGTAGTTACCGGAGATCTCATCAATGAGGTTAACTTTCTTTCCTATAAGACCGGTCAATCCAAATTGCTTGTTTAATGTTGTGAGGTTTATGCTTGAAACATTTTGTTGTCCAACAATCTTTGAAATTATTCTAGTGAATAAAGATTTTCCGTTAGCTCCACTTCCGAATAATATAAATGCTTTTGCAAATGATGTATTTGTTGTTAGACAATATCCTGCTAATTGTTGAACGAGTTTTACCTGTTCAATATCTCCATCCATCACATCGTTAACAAATTTCTTCCATAGAGGACACGATGCTTCAGCTTGATATTCTACCGGGATCTGTGAGGTTGATAAATAGAGAGGAGTGTGAGGATGAAGAATATAAGTTGAGATATCGAGTAATCCATTCTTAAAATTTATTACATTCTGGTTTGGATTCTCTTGTTCATGTGTGAATGTTCTTCCATCAATAGATTTGAAACAAGCTATCTTATCCCCAACTGCAGAAAGTTTTCTATAATTTGTGAGACCATCATCTAGCATTTCATTTAACATTATTGATTGAACATCTCCTATCTGAAGAGGAGAATATACCCCCATTGAGTAGTCATAGAAATCACCACGTTGTTTATACTTCAAATATTTGTGTCTATCTGCGATTATAAATTCGTAAGTTAAATATTTTTCTTTTTGTTGATTGTTTGTTGTCTCTCTTTGAACTCTTGTTTCTTTTGATAGAACCTTACTTGTCACCTGGGAGAGTTGAACTCTTTCTTCAGGTTCAACTATGGCTGTCATAACTTCGTTGTTATACCCAAAATCATAATTATGTTCGAATGCAGATCTTATTGTCTTTCTTATTTCGCGCAATCCTAATCCATGGAACTCATTGAAGTGAGCAAGAGTTTTATTCATGTCCCATCCGGCTTCACGACATGCATAGGCCGCAACGAGTAATGCTTTATTTCTTAATCCTTCAGGAACTGTTCCTGGGAGTTTTGACATTAATTTTTTAAAGGATGGACGTTCTAGTTTTGGAAATTCTTTTTCTATTTTAACTTTCACTTCTTCATTGATTGGATTCTCTCCATTTGCAGCGGCCCAAAGATCAGGAGCTTCCTTCTTCAGGAAAAATTCCTGAACTTCTGAGAACTTATAAACTGCTTCTTCAGACATGTGAACTATTTTAACCTTGAATGGATCATTTGGATCCTTTTGGTGATATGTCTGTGGAACTCTGAGAACTCTCGCTACGTCTTTAGCCCCAGGATCTCCATCAAACTTTTTTAAAATAGCTTCTGTAATATCTCTATATAAAATTCTTAATCTATTCTGTTGGTCCTCATTTAAAGTATTCAAATATATTGGAGCAGCCAACAACCAGTAAACGTGAAATCCGTTCTTTGTCTCAACTATATAAGTTGGAACCATTCCTGAGTCATACAATTCCATCAAGATATCATTCTTGTAAGCATTTATTCCTTCAGGAGTTTTATCGATCTTGTGTGGATAATCTATGTCACAAAAGAAAGCATTTATATTTGTAAGTGTTTCACTTAATCTCCTTCCACCAGTAAAACCATTTACAGAAAAATATGTTCCGTACCCTTCTAATTGTTTTTTTAAATCCAATATTTCGGAATGCAAAGTTGGACGAGCTTCGTTTGATTCGAAATCGGGGATATAACAAAATATAGTTTGAGGAAATTTCTCTAAAAACTTTTTTGTTTTGGCTTCTAATTGTAATTGTTGTTCTTTTAATTCTAACATGGCAAGCTAGTTTGTTATTAAATTTTTCGATTAATTAATTCTTCATGAAGAATTAATCAAGGACATTTTTCTATTATAGTCTGGTGTCATTTATGTGTCAAACATTTGTAAACATTAAAACAGTGGATAACTAATTTAGCAATAGTACTGTCGTCTTTTTTATTCCAAAATCTAGTGCTTTTTTGTGTGCTTCTTTTCCAAAACCAGTAAATATATCAAAACGATTCGTATATCTCTTATTCATCCTATCTGAACAGATATATATCTGGTTATCAAATAGTACCTTGGTCCCTAGTTTGATCGTCCTGGGGCAAGCTATGGCTCCTACGTGGGCCTTTTTACCGTTTGCCATCAAACATCCAGGGTTATTGCATCCATCGATGCCGGAGTAAGCTGTCACAGTTGTGTTGATTATATTTTCAAGAAGATCTTTCTCGTCATCAATGACGTTCCCCGGAGTATATAAAAAATAAACTATTAAGAATGTAAGAATAATTTTTTTCATTTTAAAAAGGACTTTCATCCCAGTAGTCTCCATAACAGAAACCATTCGCGTAATCATTCATCGCTATATCTGAAGTTATTTTTTCAAACTTATACTTAGATATTTTAAATCCGCATCCACACTTCCATAATTCTATGTGGTCAAAGTAATTTAAATCCTCACTACAAATAGGGCACTTACCATCTTCGAGATTTGACCACGTCATTTCTAGTGGACCTTTTTTGTTATTTTCTTTTCCTGCTTCCTTAAATGCCATAAAATTAAAATTCAGTTATAAATATAGCAACATCTTCGGCGTTTTTACATACTGCTACTTTTTTCCCGTTCCTTCGACATAAGGAACCGGTAGTGTGATACCAATCATAATAATTATTATTTCCATCTTCAAAAATGCGCAACTGATATCCATTCATTATCTTTGGATTCAATCCGTAAGCCTGGAGTATCTCTATGTGTTTTTTACCCCGATTCGGAGATTTTGATTCTTGGAATGCCATAAAATTATGAATAGAAATCTATTGTTTCTTTAGCTTGTAATGTTAGTGCTGTAAAAACCTCTTCCATAGTATTCCCTTCTATTTTTACATAGTCACCATATCTCTTTTCATCTTTATCAAAGTACCACGCCATTAATTCACCTATTCTTAAGAAGTGGATATTAATACCTCTATACTCGATATTATCTATTGAAATTGCTTTTTGATAAAACATAAATTAATATCGATCAGCCTTGCAAAAGTAGCAATGATCTAAATTTATTTTAGTAAAATTTGAGTGGAAAATAGTTACGACTCTACTTATTATTCCTCTCCATTCTTTTTTTATTGGTTCATCCAGAAAAATATCTAAAGTTACTCCGTCATCATCAAGTACAGTACACTTAATATCTCTCGCTTTAACTTTATTTTCTTTACACTCAGGACTATGCCATATACCTCTGTCTCCAAATTTAAGTTTTTGTTTTGACATAAAATTTAAAAGATTTTGCAACCTTCGTTATGGATCTCTATTAATCTTTCCTGTTCCCAGTGATCTGTTTTGAAATACCCAATATATTTACAAGAAATAATTCCACAATGTTCACAAGTTGAAGTGAATGATTTTATTGTATCAAATTTTCTCAATCCACAATCCACACAGTGCCAAAGTTGATAAGGGACCTTTGATTCATCTAGATATACTTTTCCACTTTCACTTAGCTTATAAGCCCAATGATGTTTTTCTTTTGAGCAATTATAATGAGGAGCAAAAAGCCAGTCTATAAATTTTGAAAAACAAGTTGGTTCTTTCATAAAATTAATCAAGATACATCTCTTTAAACATTATATTAAGAACCGACCAAACAGCAGAAACTATCCACCCTATAATAAAGATGAACCATACTTTTGTATTGGATATAAATATCCACTGCAAACAATTAAATAGAACAAGTAAAATTGCAGGTAATATGAAGAAAAACATTTTATATTTTCTCATTTTATTTTGTGACAATAGCCACGATTAAATTAATAACCTTCCCAACTATCCAAAGAAATGCATACACTCCGACAAGTGTAATTATATCTTTTTTAAATTCTTTTTTATCTTGGATGGTCCAAGGTTTCTTGTTATAGATTTTCATACTTAATTTCTTTAAACTTTTCCAGTGTTCCTGTATAGTATTTGGTGTTCCTGAAACTTTTTATATTCTCAATAGCTTCTTCTAAATTTTCTTTTTTATTAAGAACATCTTTAAAGTGTTCAGTAACATACGGATACCACGCATCAAGTTCCTCAGCTTCGATCTCTTCCATAAATAGGTACGATTGAAAATGATACTCCGACAATACCATTAAATTTTTTTAGGAACTTTTTCCTATACTGTGGGAAGGAATCCATTCTTCTTTTTATATAACCTTCCGCAGGAAGAAGATCCTCGAAGATATACTCAGTTGTTGAATCCTCACAGAATGTTAGCCCATAGAAATATTGCTTATGCTCTATAACTTTGAACTTCGTAAAATTCGGGATCTCAGGTATAAGCATATTGACTGCAAATACAAGTGCCGAATATGTAGAATCTTTTTGATTTTTCTCTTTTTTCTTAAACATATATTTTATATATAGTTAACTAATAATTTTTAAATATGCAACAATGAGACAACAAAAAAACCGATAACTTGGCCCAGGTGTCCGCTTTCCTGGTTTATGTTATCGGCTTTTCACTTTTTAGCTATTTGTTTCCGCATCTGATACACCCTTTATATTCCCCCGTTGGGTCTGGTGTCCATCCGCATAAATCACACTCGCCTTTTTGTCTTTTGCCTTTTGTTTGTTTTCCGCTATTGTTAGCGGTGAAATATCTCCTAGTTTTAATAGGCACAGCTTTGCCATCGTGGCTCTCTGTGCAGTTCAAAGGTTGAAAGGTTGTTATAATCTGGTCATTTTCTTTGTCATTATAAACGTTGATTTTGGCGATATTCTCGCCCTCTTCGTCTTTGATTAAGATAATGAGGTAATCATTGCCCCCTTGTCCCTTGCTTGCTCTCTCGCTTTGTATATGTCCGTATAGTTTCATAAAATTATTTGTTAGGGTTAATAAAATGAGTTGGTACAGCATTTTTATAAAACGTTGTTGTTAAAATTGCTTTACCTGTTTTGTCTTTGACAAGGGCATATATAAATTTTCTTGGATACTTATATAAATGAGTACCCGAGCAATCTATATTGTGAGCCTTACAAAAATTTATAGAGTCTATCATTGCTAGGTTAAATAAAACTTGTTGCATATTTATTTGTTAAGGTGCGGACTACCAGGGGCAAACGTTACTTTTAAAATGTTTGTTTACCCTATACGGCCATTAATTACTTAATGACCGAAAGGATGAGCAAGCTACTTGTTGCATTTTTTTTCTATCTCTATGTTAAGCTCAACAAGGTCATTGATTAGGTCCATAGTACTACTCCCCACCTCCTCGCTTAAAATTTCCTTAATTGCATTGATTCGTTTTTGTAAGTTTTTTATTGACATGTTTTTAAATTAATTTATAAATTTGTATTGATGGCTTTTGTGAGATGGTCCCGTAGTGGTTTTCGTGTTTATCTCCCCACATGAGCATGATACCAATATTAAAGATTGATATATTGAACGTGTGGAACCATCCGCCACGTTTTTGATGGCCATTTTTCCAGTGCTTGCGTTCTGTTTTAAATATCATATTAGTTATGGCTTGCGATTATTTCTTTTTCTACATCTCCGATGTAGTCACTTTCGACCGTTGGCCTTGCATACTTTTGAGCTTTGTACTTATTCATTACTGTGGTGACTTCTTCGGCTGTGTAGTCTTCGCCTAGGGCTTGGATAGCTCCCTCGATACTTCCAATATAAAAACATTCATGATTATTTAGCTCATAAAGAATATGCTTTTCTCTCATTTTAAAATTTGCAATATTCTCCTTGAAAGTTTTTTCTATCTCATCCATACCCTGCTCTAATTTAGGATAATTATTTTTTGGTAGATAGCCACCTGAACCAATAGAAAGATATTTTTCTCCCTCTTGTAGTGGATGTTTTGCTCTCCCTTCAGCAAATTGCTCATTACTGAAAGCCCAGAAAACACCGCAAGCTGTGAAGAGCTCATTCATGTCTTTTGTCCTCTTGTCTTTAATTTCGTGATAGTTCATTTTATTTTTTTCTTTTGATTAAATCTTGTGCTTGAGATACCGCCATATCCAAAGCATTTAATAATGTTGATGTACAAGTTCCGCCGTCCACTGATTCGGTGTCATCATCTACGTCATTAGTATCATAGATGTCATAGTTATAATCACCGTCAGAATTTAAATATATTTTGATTGTTATTTCTTCCATAGTTTTTAAAATTAAATTATAAATCGGTCCACTCTGTTGATTCCTCATCTCCTCCCTCTTCTTGTGCCATAATTTGGGCATCAGTTCCAAGGTCATCATTTGTTATCACTATAAGCCCGTCATTGTACTGCTTGCGTGCTATCTCTAAGGCTTCGTCTATGTTTTCGGCTTCGATGGCCACAGTCTTGCACATAGGTTGCTCGATTGATACGTTGTAAGTTTTCATTTTTTATATTTTTGATTAATTATAAATTTTTCACTTTTATTTTTTTCTAGCATTTCCTTTATATTCTGCCTTTGCTCTGGCTTTAATTGGTCATATAGACCTACCAACTTGTCGACTGTATTCATACAATCCTTAGAGGTGATATATCTGCTCAATCTCTCGGGGTGTATTTTTCTTTTAAATTTCTTTGACATTGTTGTTGTGATGATTACATTAATATTGCAACGACAGCACAGAACCATAGAACGAAAACAGCACATAGACTTAGAAGGAACATTCCGCACCAGTTCAAGAAGTTTTTTAATTTCTTGATTTTGTTTTTTGCTCTCTCTTCTCTTTCTCTTTGCATATAAGTTTGTGGATACATATTTTTATATTTAGCATATAGCTTTTTATTTTATAATCTCCGACCCTCTAAACATTATACTCGTATGTCATATAGAAGTCAAAAGCAAACTGTGGATAACTATTTAATATTGATATCTAGTGTCAGTTACATTTTAAGGGTTTTCTAGGTGTCTTTATAGTCAGGCCCGAAGGCGATTTTTTAAGGTGTTATGTATCGGCTTTGATTTTTTGGAGGCCTTAAAACTCAATTTTGAGCGTTGTAAAAGATAAATTTTATAATGATTTGATTGAAAAACGATAATATATATAGATAATATGCTTATGTTGTAATAGATACGCTTTATAGTGGAAATGATTGATAAACGATAATATATATAGATAATATGGTTATGTTGTATCAGTTAAATGCTTTTATTATATATAAAGTGATATATAAAAATAAACTAGATATGTTGTAAAAGATAAAAGTATTATAATATAAATATGTATATAAATATATATAATTCTGGGAAAACTTTTAAAAATGGAAAAACTAGCTTTTTTAGTTGTATAAGATAAATATGTTGTTGATTAATAATGTTTTTTTGTTGTAAAAGATAAAATTTGTTATATAAATATCATTTTACAACATAGCGAATATATCTATATTTTACATAGTTTATTATTAAAAAACACTCAAAGTGGTTGGTTAGACGATGATAAATATAGATATATTGATTATTTGTAAAAGATAACATTTTTAGGTACGTTGTAAAAGATAAAATAGTAATAAATAACACGATAAGATAGAAAAGTAAAGAGCCAAAAGAAAACACTCATTTTCTCCTATTTGATACCCTTTTCAATTTCACACATTTATCTTTTACAACATAAAAAGGTACTTTTTGCCCTAGTTTTTGCCCTGCTTGTGGCTGTTATGTATGTGTTGGTGTCGGACCGCGTGAATCAAGGACCCTTATATCTCAATATAAAGCCTTGAGCGTGGTATCTGTGAGCCTAATGTCATATAAACAAGCCTTATTGTATATATATATGCTTGAGCGTACTATATTAGTATGCCACTACTAGACCCAACACTAGAGACAAGAAACGAGGCCCCCGGATACGGGGTACAGGGCAAGAACGTTTTGTCCAGTAACGTTGGCCCCCGGGTACTAAATGAAAGTGTGTTAAAAAACGATCCACTCCCCCTAGCCCCTGAAAAAACTGCAGAAAATTTTCAAGATCCAAATTCAGATTTCCAAAAAAATTCTGAAAAAATTTACGATCCTGATGACACAACCAGAGCAGTCTCAATACGAAACGAATCTATCTTATCGATAAAAGAAACTGCTAGAAAAATTATGACGAGAGTTCCCTATGAAGAGAAGTACGCTGTGATGATGATCGAATTTTTCATGGAGAAACAAAAAACAAAAACTGTCACAGAAACTTTTACTTGGAGAAATGGAGAAGTAGATGAAAAATATAAAACGATCGCATGCGCTCCTCCACAATTTTCTGAATTTGCTAGATCAATCGGAGTATCAGAAAGAACTTTGAAAGGTTGGGCAAAAAAAGATAATGGTTTTCAAGAAGCTTATGAAGTTTGCCAAGATATAATCCAGGAATTTATTGTTGAAAATGGTTTGAGTGGACAGTACCCAGGACAGTTCACAATATTTGCTGCAAAAAATTTGACGAAGATGAAAGATGTTCAAGTAAACAAGAATGAAAATTATGATATGAAATCAATTCTTGATGCAATCGAAAGAGGAGTCGAAGTTGGTGAATCAATATGATGACATTTATAAACAAAAGCAATGCAAATACATTTGGTAAACAAATTGAGGACCACATTGAAGAGGAAATTGTATCCTCTGACTTTGGCGTACCAGTTCGAGAAGAAAACATTCCTGTACAAATGGATGAGTTGGAACCAGAAGAATCAGGGGGTAGTGATAATATCATTGCAAATAATTTCACTGGCCTTGGTGTTAGGAATGTTGTCGATGGTAATAGTTCACCTGATGTCGTAGCAACGAATGGTTTTGAGACCTATGTAATTCCTATAGCAAGTACGGATTACAAGGGCCTCGAAGCGATCGATATACGATTGACGGATAGGGAATGGAGATTGGATAATCTCTATTCAGTCATAAATGAGAATGGAGAATTAGTTCAGTTCAAGTTAAGACCCTCTCAGAAAAGATTATTGAGAGAGATGCACTACAAGAATATTATTCTTAAAGCGCGTCAGCTTGGATTCACTACATTCATTTGTATATTCTTATTAGACTATGCTCTTTTCAATAAAAATAAACAGATTGGTATAATTGGACCAACACAAACTGATACTTCAGTTATTTTCCGTAAGATTAAATTTGCTTGGGATAATTTTTCACCTCAGATAAAAAGTTTCTTGGGACTTGGAACGAAAGGAGATTCAAAAGTTGAATATGAATTCACTAATGGATCTATAATGCGTGTCTCAACATCTTTACGTTCTGGTACTTATCAAGCAGTGCTGATTACCGAGTTCGGTAAAATCTCTGCGAGGTTCCCGGATAAGGCTGAGGAAATTATGACAGGTACATTGCCTGCTGTTCCTGCAAATGGTTTGATATTTATCGAATCAACTGCTGAAGGAGAAGATGGACCGTACTATGGAATGGTACAAGATGCTATTGAATCAGAAAGAATGCATCGTGTACTTACGATTAAGGATTATAAATTCTTTTTCTTTCCTTGGTATCAAAATCCTGCGAACATTGTTCCTGGAATAGTTCCTATTCCTCGAGAAGTGAATGAATACTTGGACAAGGTAGAAAGAATTGCTCACGTTAAACTTACTCAACCTCAAAGGAATTGGTACTACCTAGAACAAAAAACTCAGAAGGCGAAAATGAAACAGGAGCACCCATCAACACCTGATGAAGCATTCCTTACTTCAGGAAATAAATTATTCCCTGGGGAAATGGTTGATCAACATCGTGAAGACTTTGTTCGTGACCCATTGACTATCGAAGGAGACTTTATGATTTACAATCGATATGTTAAAGGTCACATGTATGGACTTGGAGCCGATGTTTCTCAAGGAGTGAAGCGCGATTCGTCTACTATTGCAGTAATTGATTTCACTACCGGAGAAGTTGTCATGTGTTATCGTTCAAATACTATCGATCCAGTTACGTTTGCCCACGATATTAAGAAAGCAGCACTGATGTATGGAGGATGTATAGCTGCTCCTGAAGCAAACAACGTTGGATTGACGACATGTGTTCAATTAAATTCAATCTATCCAAACATTTACACACAGATGAGAGAGGGATCACTCGAAACTACTGTCACAAATAAACTTGGTTGGTTAACTACTACACTTACTAAACCAAAAATGATGTACGAGTTATCTGAAGCAATGAGTGATGGAGTGATAATGATACCCGATGAAGGAACTCTTCTTGAAATGAAGAAAATGAATAAAGAAGATACTCTTTCAGTTACAGTTTCTGAAGCAACAACTAGACACTTCGATATGGCCACTGCTGTTGCAATAGCTTTCCAAATGCGTTCATATATTAATAAAGGAAAAGCGGACCCTGAGGATGTTTCTAAAGTCGAAGGACATCGAGCAGCGGCACTTAATCGAAAGAAAGGTAAATATAGTTAATTAAAAATATGTCAGACACAAATTATGTACAAAGTAATATCAATAATACAAGATGCCCACAAAGCCTCTCGGATTTAGTATCTACTTTTAAGAAGAATTTTCTTGAGCAAGAAATAGAAATAGTTCCTGGTTTAACTTTTAATCAATATGATACTGTAAAGCGTGTATATTTTTATATGCACAACCAGTTTCAATCAGGTCCAACTGATGACAACGGAGATCCTAAGTATTTTTATGATTTAGTTACACATAGAAATGACCAGGCGACAAAAAATATAAACATAGATACTAAAGATGTATATATAAAGTCTGAGACAGTTGGATCACAAACAAAATCTTGGTTACTTCGAAGGGAGTATATGGTTTATGCTAAGAGTACCGGATGGGGAAAGAAATTAAATACTATTGCAGATGATCTCCCTGATTTCGGAACAGTTGTTTGGAAAAAAATTAAGAAGGATGGAAGAGTAGATGTAAAACAAGTTGAACTCATAAACTTAATGAATGATCCAAAGGTAGATTGTTTGAAAGATGGATTATTAATTGAGAGACACTTATTGGTCCAGGATGATATGAGAGCGAAGAAGAGTTGGAACCAAGAGGCAGTTGAAAAATTAATTAGATCAGGACGAACAGTTTCAAATACAGCATTCCTTGATACTCAAACTCAGGCAACGAATAGTATGAAGAGAATTGATACAACAACTCCTTTCTATGAAGCGTTCGAACTATGGGGAGAGATTCCTTACTCTCTATATGAGAAAAATAAGACAGGAGGTATTCCTAGAAAAAATACTTCAGTAAAGATTCCTGAAAAGAAAAGTGTATCGAGTTATGGAGTACATACATCTGAACATTACAAACAAGATACAGAACCTAAGCAAGAAATTGTTTCTTACAATAATAATAATGACACAGTTTATGTTCTCGCTATCGTTGCCGGAGTAGACTCAGGAAAACCTGATCAAGAATGTATTCTATTCTGCCAAGAAGCTGATCGTGATATGTTCCCTTACAAGGAAGTTCACTTCAGAAGAAGAAAGGGTAGATGGTTGGGAGTAGGAAACTTTGAACAATGTTTCCCTATCATCGAAAAAGCAAATGAGTTAACGAATAGGTTCTTTGCTTCACTACGTATTGCACTTTTACATTTATATCAAACACGAGACAACTTACACGTTAAGAACGTGATGACAGACCTTCTTGATGGAGATGTTATTGTTTCAAAATCTGAACTTACAGTAATTCCAACTGAGATTCGTGGAGCTACTGAGTACAAACTTGAAATGAATAATATTGAAACGTTGGCAGACAAGTTATGCAATTCATATGAAGTTGTGACTGGTGCTGATTTGCCTTCAGGAACATCTTTCAAACTTGGAAGTCAGCAATTAAAATCTGCGACAAAATTATTTGAATTCGTTCGTGAAAATATGGGACTCTTTATTGAAGAAGTATTCAACGATTGGATGTTGCCAGATTTTGCGAAGTCTTTGACAAAAGAACATATACTCGAGTTACTAGATGATGCAGATGATATTCAAGTTTACTATAACGCGAAGAGAAAAATATATCAGTACGAAGTTTTGAAGAGGTATATCATGGAGAATAACGAGTACCCTGATCCTGAACAGTTGAAACTTGTTGGTGAACTTGTTAAAGATCAAATTGCGAAAGGTTCAAAGCAGTTGAAAGTAGAACAGGATTATTATTCACAAACAAAGTACGGATTGAAAGTTGTAACAACTGGAGAAAATGATAACAAAAAAGAAAGTCTCGAATCAGTGTCGTCTCTCGTTCAGGTTGCTATGGCTAACCCACAAGGGTTACAAGATCCACGTTTGATGAAGTTAGTAAATATTGTTCTCGAACAATCAGGATATTCCCCACTCGAGATCAATTCCGTAAATGAAACTCCAACTAATCCACTCTTAAACCCAGCCAACCAAGGGGGTAACGGAGCCGGAAGGTCGATGACGGGAGCTCCTGGAGCTGAGGTTCCTCAGTCAGGTCAGGGAGAAGTAGTTAATAGTAAATAATTCAATTCATGAAAATAATATTAGATGAAAATGAAGTGAATGTGTTGGAAAGTTTACAACGTTCAAACATGCCAGGTTTTGAAGTCGTTAAAAAGATTTTTAAACTGAATATGGAGGATCTTGAATCAATCGAGAATATAGATCCAAAAGGGAACGTTGGTCTTCAAACATGTTCGCGACAGGAAGCCTTGAAAACACTTAAAGAGATATATGAAAAAGTGTTCGGTACACAACCAAGGGTTTCCTCGCCAACCGGTGAGAAGAAAAAAGTCGGGCCGTATCAATAGAAGAAAATTTAAAAATTAATTGTGGGACTAAACCCCTAAAAAAGAATTAAAGTTATGACAGAAGAAGTAAAACCTGGAGAAAACCAAGGAGAAATCAATTTAAGTGCAGAAGAATTAGCAGCCTTAGAAGAAAGTGAAAAATTTATTGAAGGATTTAAAGAGGAAGACCTCGATGATCCTGATAAATCTGAAGAGTTGAAGAAGCATCTAAAAAATGCAAAAACTACAATCAATCAGAAACGTCATTTTCGTGAAAAGGTTACAACTTTGGAAAAGCAGATTCAGGACGGAACTAAAAAGCCAGACGTTCCTGCAAAGCCAAAAGACGGAGACGATAAGAAGTCTATCGACCCAACTATCGCTCTCGAATTTAGACAAGATCACCCGGAATTGTCTAAGGAAGTCGCAAAGGAAATCGTAGAGCATGCCAAAGCCTATGGAATTACCCCGGAAGAAGCCCTAGCAAAACCAGTGATGCAATCCTATGTGAAAAGCACACAAAAAAAAGAGGACATAGAAGATGCAAGTATTGGAGAGGGTAAGAAAGGCGGTGCAAGTGAGATTGCGAAGAGGGACTGGTCAACCGCTTCGGAAGCAGAAATTATAGCGCAGAGAAATAAAATTCAAAACGGATAATAATGCTTTATTAAAATGACCAGATTATAAACCTTAATTTACTATTAAATTATTATGACTGATCAAGTAACAAAGACAACTGATATTACAAATATCAATTCGTTCTACAGTCGCGATCTTTTGTTTCGCGCACAACCATTCTTAGTTCACACTAAGTTTGCTCAAGTTAAAGATATCCCTATGGGAAATTCTTCAACTATTAAATTT
>JACCEE011017250.1_pt1 | contig 42997 bp, 39 predicted proteins | sample 7449931 | NCBI WGS metagenome assembly JACCEE01 (sample SAMN15323457, study PRJNA562643) | freshwater metagenome | isolation source: river surface water | place: USA:Blue River Watershed | collected 2017-08-19 | reverse complement strand
GACTCTATTGCCGTTCAAGCGACTCTTCTCTCCGTTTCCTTCCCGACCAAAAAGAGGAAACATAAGCCAAGCGATTCCAATCTGGTTTGTGTTTGTGAATTCATGGTCTTCCTCCTTGTTCATTTTCCTTCTTACTTATGATCTATCTATCGAAACCCTGTGAAACTTCCCAGGATGACAACCCAGAAAAGGTCGCAGCAAAGCAGACCCGCTGATTCCGCAGAGGAACTCGCGATCTCTTTTCTCTTTCTTGCGGCTACAACAATGGAGATTATCTCGTCATTATGAGATCATTTACCTAGGGATTCAACGAAGAACTGTCTGCGGCAACGTGAACGACTACCTTGCCGCGCGAATGACCTTGTGTAAGATACCGGAGCGCATCCGGAGCTTCTTCAAGCGGGAATGTCGTATCGATGACCGGACGGACTTCCTTCTTCTCGACCAGATCCAAGAGGAAAGCCAGATCATCTACATTAGTTTTCGCGGCGAGGACGCGAAATTTCTTGTTGCCAATGGAAAAGAATGGCGCAAAGATCATCATCCGCATGACATGAGAAAGAGGTCCTCCGATCGTTACACAAATCCCATCGGGTTTCATTAATGACCGAATCATGCGATAGGAATAGCCGCCGTTTATGAGAAGAACGAGATCGAACGAAGACGGAAGATCCCGTAAATCGACCTTTGTGTAGTCGAGAACCTCCGAAGCTCCCAGGGCTTTCACCCGATCAACATTTGCAGGCCCGCAGATTGCGGTAACCTCAGCCCCGAAGTACCGACAAAGTTGCACTGCATAGTTTCCGACGCCTCCGCCGGCGCCGCAGATGAGAACCCGCCGGCCCTCTTGTAATTCGCCGCTGTTGCGGATGCCTTGCAGTGCGGTAACACCTGCCATCGGGAGAGCCGCCGCAGAATCGAACTCGATCGTATCTGGTTTTCGCGATAGAGACTTCTCCGGCACGGCGACAAACTCGGCGAGACCGCCGAAGCCTGCATCGGACAGATCGCCGACGACTGCATCTCCGACACGCCATTTCGAAGAGCCCGTGCCGACAGCTTCGACAAGCCCGGCAACATCCGCGCCGAAAATCCGACTCTTCGGAATAATTCCCATCCGGGCCGAACGATAATCCGCCGCGTTGAGCCCGGTCGAAATGACTCGGATCAGAACCTCCCCTTCTTTGGGAACGGGAACCTCTACGTCGCGAAGAACAAACGTCGACGAGTTGTGAGATTTCTCAAAGACACATGCCCTCATCTTACGTTTCCTCCTCGTATGTGAAAACTTCACTGATTGGCACCGCAAATGCCTGGGCAATCCGGAACGCGAGCTCCAAAGACGGCGAATACTTTCCTGCCTCGATGGCGATGATCGTCTGCCTGGAGGCGCCGACCTTCTCCGCGAGTTCCATCTGTGTCATCTCTCCGGCAAAAAATCGCAGTTTTCGAATCTGATTTGTAATATGAAAACTCTTAGCCATGACTAACACCTCTTCTGTACAAGAAGAGCTTCACAGCTCCTTCCGTCAGCGATCCCAGGCTGAAAGCGATAAATAGGATATGAAGAAACATTACGTGCGGCATCATAGCGACCTGAGAAATAAGCGCAAGGATGAATCCGGCACCCGCTACCCCGTAACCGACGCGCATTGCCTTCAGGTCGATGAGTTTATCCATCTCGTCCTCAGCCATGTCTCTGTTCAAAGATCTCGTGAGCTTCGTCTCGTCACACTCACCGGTCATAACTTGCTGCTTTGCCGCAGCCGCAATAGAGATAAGGATGTTGAATACAATCTGAATCACGATCATGGCGACAACGCCTATTCCGATAAAACCAAGAATAACGCCGGCCCAAGATGCGAGATCCTGCGATTCGGAAAGAAATCCCCCTCCGTTACTCATGACGTAGATGATGTATGCCGCAAGGATCAGAACTCCGGTTAGCATCGATGTAATTGTACTCTTCTCATGGTATGACATACAAAACGCCTCCTTATGTATTTCTTTATAGACACAGTGTATTCTATTCTTTCCGCCATGTCAAGTATATTGTACACAGTGATTCGTTTATTTTACATCTAGGGAGGAAAATGCTTGCCTCTCTCTCCATTTGTAACGTTTCTCTGATATCTCTCGTATAAGAAGTAGAAGATTCTCGCTCCCAACAGCAAAATAATTCCATCTCCGATATATTTCTCAAGAGAGGTATCTTATGAAAAGAAAATGGTTCATATCTTTCGGAATTCTTGTGTTACTTCTGGCCAGTTCTTGTTCGTTATCTTCAGACAGGGACGCACCGATTCCGATCGGTGCCGAGACAATTCTTTCAACAACCGAAGACGCGACCGAACGGACACCCACGAAAACAACACAGTCACCTACAGAATCTACTTCGAAAAGTCTTCCTTCCACTGCCGCTCCCACGCCAACGTCGGAACCGACGCCGGCACCGATACCTCCCGCAACGTATATCGAACGCGAGCCACGTGAGGACGGTGCGCTTTTCGATCCGATGTACTACGCAGTCCTCAAGGGCGAGGGCGCGTTCTATCTTGTCTACGACTGCTACGGGACCATTGTTCATACGTTTCGATTTACCGATGGAGAGGCCAAGCCACCACTGGGACTTATAGACCGATACAAATTGGAGAGTTATACGCATTTACCGGAGAAAGGCGAGAAACTGCAAGAGATCGAAGGCCGTCGTTATTTTGCCGGTGGGTATATTGAAATCGATAGAACGGAAGAAGCGTCTGACTCATTCATATTTTTCGAGAACGATTCAAATATTTCTCTTTCTGAATTGGATTATTTCACCTATGAGATCTTCGCTGAACCGAACGCTACCGAAGTAAGCATTCTCTCCCGATTTTTTAATGAAGAAGACTATTCTTCGGAAGTCATTGTTCAATGGTATAAAGTCAGCCCGGAAGGGAGCATTATCGACAAAATCTTCGTGCAAACACAATGGTCTGATATCCAGGTCGTCGGATATGACTACTATATCGCATTGGGTGAAGATGACAACGGCTATTACGCGCTGTATGACACAAACGGAAATGTCGCCATGAAGAATGTTACGCCACTATTTTGCGGAGATCGAATATATCTGGACGAATCTGGATTGCGTGTCGTGAAATACGATTATTTTCTCGCTGACGGACAAGTATTTAATGCTCGTCTGGAAAAAGTCGAGGACGGAACGCTGGACAAGGACGGTCGTGTCATTCCGGGCGTGAATTACTATGTCGGCGATATCTCCTGCAATGCTCTCAACTTCTTATCAGTTGATTCGCTTGGTTACAGTGATGAATATCTTCCGAACATCGCCGTCGGCTCGGCTTCTGACAAGACGGCCGTATGGGCACCTTGGGGTGAATGTGTGATTTCCGGCGTTGAAGCGTCCGTCATGGGGGCAAATCCCGGTTACGTTATTCTTACGGACGGAAATATCTATTCCTTCACCACCGGCGAATATATCACCAAAGAGAAGTACGGATATCAAATGACAGACGAATACTTAATGCTATATGAAGATAGTCTCAATTACTGGCATACATGGTTCTTTATCATGGATAACAATGGCAATGTCCGTTACGGGTCAACCGTAAACAAAGCCCAGGCCTGTGACGGCGGACTTTTCCTTCTCTCGAGAGGGCCCTATATCGGAATCGCGGATTTGAACGGCGACTGGGTGATAAAGACACTCAATGATGAGCTGTTAAGAGACAGCGAGCCGATGCCGGACATATGGTAAGCAATTAGAAAATGAGCTGTCTCTCAACTTTCGTTTCGAGACAGCTCATTACATAATCCAACGACATGTTAAAAATTCATTCGTCTCAACGGAGATCCTTGACCGAGGCGCCGTAATCAATCAGTGCCTTCAGTTCGACCGTGCGTCCCGGCCCGTCATACTTTCCGGACATTCGTTCGATCAGGAGCTCAGCGGCCTTCTGACCGATCTTCTGGATCGGCTGTAAGCCGATTGTCAACTTCGGATGGTATACCCGGGCAATCGTCTGGTTCTCAAATCCCACAAAAGAAATGTCTTCCGGAATCTTCATCCCTTTCTCGTTCAGATACATCAGGGCGCCGACCGTAAGATCATGACCGGTGGCGAAGATCACTGTCGGAGGCTCGGCAAGATTCATGAAATGCTTCACACCCTCATAGCCGCTCTCCTCCGAAATATTCTTCAGGTAAAGCAGTTCCTTATGGAACGGGATTCCCGCCTTATCGAGTGCCTTGCGGTAGCCGTTGACACGGTCGTCCGTGGTAAGAACGCCCGAAGCTCCGCTGATCAGACCGATTCTCTTATGGCCGAGTTGAAGAATATGATTCGTTATCTGGTATGTGATGTCTACGTTGTTAATAATGACGCAGTCATTGTCCCTGTGGTCAACCTTCACGTCGACGAATACCACCGGAGTATCCTGTTCCTCCGCCCGAATCAGGTCCTGAGGACGGACATTGATCGGCTGCATGATAATGCCGTCAACCTGTTTGTTCATCAGGAACGCCAGCTTCGCCGGAGCGCTGGTCGGATCTGTTTCGGAGTAATCGCAGATAATCGTACTATAGCCATGTTTGAAAAGTTCGCTGTCAATGATCGCGAGAATCGAGACACCAAAATAATCGGCGAGGCTAGGGATCAATACCCCAACTGTCATGCTTCGTCTCGTCTTCATCCCCCGGGCTACCGTATTCACCTGATAGTTCAAATCTCGTACCGCTGCCTCAATCGCGATTCGATTATCCTCGAGTACATTCCCGCCGTTAATAAACTTCGAAACCGTGGCGATGGATACTCCGGCCTTCTTGGCAACGTCCTTGATCGTAGATGACATATGTAGCGCCTCCGTTCTTGTCGGAACCGAATCTGATCGTTATTCATGCGAAGCGTCATAACGTTTCGCATTAATCTTATGATACCGATTCATAGGATGTCATGCAAGAGTATTGTATCCGAATCAGAAAACCAGCAGCAGAAAAATCCCTGCGCTCATCGCCAAAGCGCCGAAAAGTGCGGTTCCAGCTATCAATTTGAAAATATTACGGAGAAGAATTGCAAATCCGATGCCAGCGGTCAATAGGAGCACTCGAATGACAAGTTGCCCATCGGAAGCGACAAAGGCTCCCACCAGAGCCAATGCACCGGGAAGAAACAGAAGAGCCCGGGTGATGATCACAGGAATTCGAAGACCCTCATCATAGGCGCCAGCGCCATTCTCGCGAGGCATAAACAGCACGCCTCCGAGCATACTTCTTCTGACAAAGACAAAGATCGCAATGCTGATCATCACGCAAAAGAGAGCCCGGATCGGATGAACAACAGCGATTATGGAATGTTGATACGACAAGATGGTCGAAATCATCGTTACCAATAGGCATCCAAAAACTATCACCGCATATCGTGTTCTTTCTCTGCGAACACTTGAATCGAGGAGTGACTGTGCACGTTTCGGCAGAAGAAGTGTCGCATTCGCGTAATAGAAAGCCGGCCATAAAAGAAGCGGATATATGGCGGTTGCGCGATCTATCAACATCCAGACAATCGAAATTCCTGCGATGATCAAGGAAGACAGGAGCGTACTTACAAGAAGTTTCTTCTTGTATCGTGTACGTGTAACGTCATCCAAGAAAGCGTCCGGTCGAACGGTTTCCTCCTCGACATCCCGACGCAAACCAATCGGAATCGATGAGACGAACAAGAGAATGCCGGCAACCGCCGCCAACGCGCTAAGAAGAACCGTACTGCGATAAAGAGCGACGGCGGCTAAGCCCGCCTGTGATCGTTCTCCGTCACTCAAGACAAAAGTACCGAGAAATACACTGAGTTCCTCCGATACCCCCGGCAATACGCGAAAAAACGGAATATCTTCCGGTACAGCCATAACCGAGAGAACTCGACGACCATCCGGGGAGACATATCGCTGGGATGAAATAAATCCCTGTGACGAAGCCCCCGCAAACAAACGGGTATCTTCCCCGGATATGCGCTCATACAATGCCCGGACCAATACGCCGTCAGGCGCGATAATACCCAGAGCAAAATTTGGACGATGCGTTCCGAGCATCGACAAATCATCATCCGCCCGAAGCTGCGGTGCGATCAGAAATACACCCGCCACATTTTCGCTCGAAACGGATGCCAGAAGCGCCGGCCGTGCTTTGCTTCCTACTCCGACAATGACGACCTTCTGCTCGGTATTCGCGTTCAACAACGCTTGAATCTTCGTTACCGTGGTTTGTTCCGGTTCGGACACGGGAAGAATGACTTCTTCATAATCTGCGTCCATAGCACGAATCGCCTGGAGTGTCTCAACGCTTGGATAAACCTCTGCTGTATCAACGAGAAGTACTCGGTACGACTTCAAATCCGCCGAATCTTCCGTGACTTTATCGGATGCAAGAAGAATCCACGGGACCATGGAGATGAGTAATGAAAGTGCGAGTAGCACAAGTCCGATCATTCGCACGATTTTGTGAAGTCTCATCACTTTTCTCCCCTCGCATATTTATGACGATAAAAAAACAGACCGTCTCATGATGGGACAGTCTGTCCTTATTCATTGATTATACACGTAAATCAGTTCGCTTCAACGCCTGCCACGCCGGAGAATGCGTGTGATCTCTCTTCTCTGTGCGGCAAATCCACCATGTATTCGGAAAGGGCCGCCTGATACTTCTCGAGGACCGCTCTGGACAACTCCTCTCGGAACTCCGAATGAATCGGGTGTACAATGTCCTTGAAGTCTCCCTCCTGCGTACGTCTGCTGGGCATTGCGATAAACAGGCCACTGGTGCCCTCGATAACCTTAACGTCATGAACAACAAAAGCGTTGTCGAATGTGATTGAAACAATCGCCTTCATCTTACTCTCCAGAGAGATTCTCCGAATGATAATGCTGGTAATTTCCATAAGGTGGTACCTCCATCGGTGTTTCGTATTGTCGACGAGTTGTCTATGAAACTCAATTTTTTTTATGTTATGAGTCGTATTGTACTCTCGTTTCTAATAGAATCATACAGAAGAACAGGATTTTCTATCATTCCAACAAATTAAAGATATTTGATTGTTGAAAATGCACAAACTTTATTAACACGATGTGAAAATGCAAATCCTTCGGTATAATGCAAAGGGACAGAAATTTGAAGAGAACACAGATTCTCTGAACTCTCGAAAGAAGGTTGACCTATGAACACAACAGCGTCCGGTACGCTTCATGCTTTTCACGATGCAAATGATCCTCTATTCTCACTAAAACCCGGATCCCGTGTCTATTTTATCGGAATCGGCGGAATCAGTATGAGCGGACTGTCCGAAATCGCAGTCAATCTCGGATTCGTCGCCGCAGGCTCGGATCGTCACCTCTCCCACAGAACCGCGTACCTTAACGAACGCGGTATCCGCGTCTTCGAAGGGCATAGCAAACAGAACATCGCTTCCTTCTCACCGGATCTTGTCGTTCATACGGCCGCAATACTGCCCGGCAACGAAGAGATCGAATACGCATCCGAACACGGTATACTTCTTGTCGATCGCTCGCGCTTTCTGGGATTTCTCACCGCGGGTTTCGAACGCGTCATCAATATTACCGGCACCCACGGCAAAACAACGACAACGTCGATGACTTCTCTGATCCTGGTCGAGGCGGGACTTGATCCCACCGTACATTTGGGTGCGGAGCTCGAAGATTTTGGCGGAACCGTGCGGATGGGATCTCCGGGAGCTTTGCTGGTTTCCGAGGCATGTGAATACAAACGATCCTTTCTGCGATTCTTTTCGACGACAGCGGCGATTACGAATATCGACTTTGACCATGTCGACTGTTTTTCGGATTTATCGGACGTTATCGACGCTTTTGTCGAGTTCACGGAGAAGATTGAAGATGGCGGAACCCTGGTCATACCTGCGTTTGATCCGAATGTCAGCGAAGCCGTTCGCAGAATGCGCACGCATCTTGCGAGTAAGAATTTGCCGATGCCGCGCATTGTTACCACCGGATTTGCGACGGATCGCTTCGATATTACCGGCGAACCTTGCGATGTAATGGCAGATCACCTGTCCGAAAGTAGCGGATATCCAGAATTTGATGTATACGTTGACAGAGAGTTCTACGCGCATATCCGATTACAGGTTCCCGGTCTTCACAATGTCAAGAATGCACTTACCGCGATTGCCTGCGCTCATTTGAATGGTGCGGGTCCGGATGCAGCCGCCAAGGTGCTCGCCGCTTTTCACGGGGCGGAAGGTCGCTATTCCGTGAAGGGAACCTATAAGGGCGCGACCGTTGTCGCAGACTACGCGCACCATCCCGCTGCAGCTCGTGCCACTCTCGCGGCGGCAGCCGCGATGCCCCATCATAAGACCTGGGTCGTCTTTCAGCCCCTAACCTTCAATCGAACCGAGATTCTTTTCGACGAATTTGTATCCAGCCTTCTCCCCTGTGAGCATGTTCTGTTCGCAGAGATATTCTCTGATCGCGAAGTAAATCCAGGTACAATATCGTCCTCCATGCTGGCCGAAGCGATCAATGCAAAGGGCGGGCACGCTGAATTCTACGCGGACAAGAATGATATCAAGGCAAGACTCGCAGATCTGGTGCATGAGAATGATCTGATTCTCGTACTCGGGCCCGAAGATATTCGCGAAATGGCCGATGAGCTTGTGAAATCGGATTCATAAAGAACGAAAAACCGCTCGGACATACGTTGAGAAAATGCTTTCTTCCGGTCTCGAAACACCATAAAAAATCGCCGCCGACACGAGTGTCGACGGCGATTCTTTTGTTCAATAAAAGGGTAGCTCTTAAAGAGTAGTTACCGATTCCGATCCGGAGAAGATCGCCTCGAACTCCGGTCCTTCGATCTTCTCTTTCTCGAGAAGTCGAACAGCAACCGCTTCAAGGATTCGACGTTTGTCGGAAAGAATCTCCTTCACCTTGGCATAAGCCTCCGCAATGATCGTTTGTACTTCGGAATCGATCTCCGCAGCGACACGTTCACTGTAATTCTGAACATGGCCGTAATCCTTCCCAAGGAACACTTCCTCATCACTGCCGAACACCATATTCGGCAAGCGAGAACTCATACCATACTTCGTAATCATGCTGCGAGCGACATTGTTGCAACTCTGCAGGTCTGAGGATGCCCCGGTGCTCACTTCGCCAAGGATAATCTCCTCTGAAGCCCGGCCGCCGAGAGAAATCATTATATCGTTGATCAGCTGCTGACGCGTCGTGTAATAGATATCTTCATCCGGCTTGTGCGCGGTATATCCACCGGCACCGCCCGCGGGAATGATCGAGACACGCTCGACTTTGTCCGTATCGGATACGGTACGCAATACGACGGCATGTCCGGCTTCGTGGTAGGCCGTCAGCTTCTTCTCTTTGTCGCTGATGACTCGACTCTTCTTCTCTGGTCCGATCATTACCTTAAAGACAGCCTCGGAGATATCTGTGTATTCGATCTCCTTGGCATTCTTTCGGGCAGCGCCCAGTGCCGCTTCGTTCAAGAGATTCGCAAGGTCTGCACCCGTAAAGCCGGGAGTGATCTTCGCGATTTCTCTGAGATCAACATCCGCGGAAATCGGCTTACCCTTGGCATGCACCTTAAGAATCGCCTCGCGTCCCTTGATATCAGGGCGCATAACAACAACGCGGCGGTCGAATCGACCGGGACGAAGCAGAGCCGGATCCAGAATATCCATACGGTTTGTCGCGGCGATGACGATAACGCCCTCATTTGGGCCGAATCCGTCCATCTCAACCAGAAGCTGATTCAGCGTCTGCTCGCGCTCATCGTGGCCTCCGCCCATGCCGGCACCACGGTGACGACCGACAGCGTCAATCTCATCGATAAAGATGATACAGGGCGAGTTCTTCTTCGCATTGTCGAACAGATCTCGTACACGGCTCGCGCCGACACCGACGAACATCTCGACAAAGTCAGATCCTGAGATCGAGAAGAACGGCACACCGGCCTCACCGGCGACAGCCTTCGCCAGCAACGTCTTACCGGTACCGGGAGCACCGAAAAGAAGTATACCGCGCGGAATCTTCGCTCCAAGCTCGGAGTATTTGCGCGGAGACTTCAGGAAGTCGACGACTTCCTTGAGTTCTTCCTTCTCCTCATCGGCTCCGGCGACATCCGCAAAAGTGATCTTGTTGCGCGAAGGGTCATGAAGTTTCGCTTTGCTGCGTCCGAAATTGATCGCATTCTTGCCGTCGCCCTGCGCACGCGAGATGGAGAACCACACAAAGAATCCCATCGCGCCAATCGTAATGATGATCGTCGCCGCCATCATGATCGAACTAAGATCCAGGGGCTCCTTATAATCGAAGTCATCGATAAATCCATTCTTCTCGGCATTGATCAGGATGAGAAGCATCCGGTCCATTGAGGTCACGGGAATGCTCTTCTCGACGTTAATCTTCTTATTCTCCGCGTTGTTGTACGAGAAGCGAAGGATATTCCCCTCAAGGGATACATCTTCCGCCTTGACCTCTCCGCTCGAAAAATAACCGATCACATCCGAAAGCGTGTCCTCCTTCGAAGGCGGCGAACTGTTCACTAGAGCGTAGGCACCGATCACAACGACGAGAAGAAGTAAAAGGTAGAATGGCCAACCGCCGAAGCGATTCGGTCCACTCTGAGATTCTGGCGAATTCTGGTTCATTCATTACCTCCGTCAACGGACAGCACACAGACATCGGGAAGATTCCTGTATACTCCGTCGTAATCCAATCCATATCCTATAATAAATGCATCGGGGATCTTCATTCCCGTGTATTCTGCGGCAATATCGACTTTGCGCCGGTCCGGTTTGTCAAAAGCCGCACACACGCGAAGGCTCGCCGGGTTTCTCGTCATCAGCATCTCCTTGAGATTAGCCAATGTGAGACCCGAGTCGACAATATCCTCAACGATCAGTACATGCTTCCCTTCAATATCGACATCAAGATCCTTAATGATCTTGACGACACCCGAACTCTTCGTCCCGCCGTAATAACTCGACACCGACATGAAATCGATGACCACGGGCAACGGTATCTGGCGGACAAGATCCGCCATAAAGATAAACGAGCCCTTGAGAACGCCGACAATGACGATCTCCTTGCCTTGATAATCCCGGGTGATCTGTTGCGCCAGCCGTGTTACGACAGATTGAATCTCTTCCCGAGAGATTAGTACTTCCTTCACCTTATGCATCAACGAACTTTCCTTTCGCTTCTTTGTCTCGAATCACGACACAGACCAGATCTTCCTGCGGTCTATCCTTGGCCGATCCGTCCGTGCTCTTCTCCGCAAGAAAGCATTCTCTCGACAAATCATCGATAAAACCCTCGGCATGGTACATACCCGGAATCCACAGAACCTCATCTCCTCTGGCAACAAGAAGAATCCTGTCGCGTAACTCACGAGTAATCTTCTCGTCCGTAAACAAGCGTCGAAGAGGTTTGTGCCCCGAAGATCCAGCCTTGCGGAAACGATCTTTGGTTCGCATGGTCCGAAATACCGCACCCGCAAGTGATCCGGCATCACAATACCATGTCCGATCATTATAAACTACCTGCCCATGTTTCTCAACGCCGAAGGTCACCGCTTCCAGCGAAGATTGCGGAATATCTCCCGAGAAATATCTGCTGTCTCTATCGTAGCATATGTCCAGTTCAACCGAATTTGTCGGAAGAATACAGAGTCGTCTGGCTTTATGGCTATGTGACATCACGGGAATAATTCCCTCGTTGTCCGATACAAGAAACAAAGTCTTGTCCAGGATGACAGCCGATCGTCGGCCGGGCAGCGAGACGCGTTTCCCGTTGATCTTTTTCGCGCACAGGTCACGTATCGCATCGACATGGTCGGAGGTAAAATTTGTAAGAGACCCGAACATCTCATGAAACAGCATTCGGATCATACGTCCCGAGATCGCTCGATGTTGACGGTTAACGGCATCACACGGCAGGCCCGTAGCACCCTCTGTCCGCATAATGTGGGTCTCGTATGACATATTTGCCGTATCTTCCAGAAACAGAGAATCCTCCCTGATTCGTTCCGCAGATCGCAAACACGCATCGACCGGATCTCTTCTTGTTGCCTTTGCAATCGCCGGAAGGATCTCGTTGCGGAATGCGTTTCTTGTGTACGCACTGTCCGTGTTCGTCGCGTCTTCCGAATAAGAGAGCTCCCGGGAACGAACATAGGCGAGGATCATCTCCTTATCCGCGAAAAGCAGCGGACGGATCATCCGGTCCGCTCGCGGCTTCATTCCCGTAAGGCCATCCGTACCCGAACCGCGAAAAAGATTCATGAGAATCGTCTCGCAAACATCCTCTCTATGGTGTGCGGTAGCGACAAAAACCGTGTCGTAACCTTGGGAAGAAATCTCGCCTGTTACCTCTGCGAACGCTTCGCGGCGCAAATCCCGGCCTGTCTCTTCCAATCCCTGCTGTCGTTGCTTCGAAATCGCAGGGACATCAAAGGTCTTCACAAACAAGGGGATCTTCAATTTCGCACAGAGAATTCGAACCAATTCTTCGTCCCCCGAAGATTCCGGACGAATCTGATGGTTCACATGCACCGCGAATATCGCGGGGAACCGCAAATTGTGAGCGGATGGATCCTCGAGCTTTGCTTTACGAATTTCACAAAGGATATCGAGAAGACATACAGAGTCGCTGCCGCCGGATACGGCGACGAGTATCGCGGAACAGGAGAACATCGTATGAAGGGATCCGTAAGCGAACACTTCGTCGAGAAGCGACATTATTCGACACCGTCCTCTGTGGGAACCTGCAGATATTCCTCCGGCGGAATTCCGGCGAAAGGATCTGAGGGGTCCCCCATGAAGTCCTCCGGCGGAACATTCCCGAACGGATCCGCAGGATCTCCCATGAAATCCTCCGGCGGCGGAACGTCCGGATAACCGGGAGCGTTCGTCTCGGTAACCCGATGAGGCGGTTCCTCCGGGAAACCCGCGAAAGGATTCAGCTTCGGCGCAGGAACGTGCTTTGCTTCTTCCGCAATCGGCGGAGTGAAAGGCAACTCCGTTCTGGCCGATGATACATATTCCGGCGGAGCCTCCGGAGAACCGGGCTGATCGGGCTCGAAGAACAGTGTCCTTCTGGCCCACCATTTGACCGTGACGGTTCGTGTCGCTCCCTGACGGTTCTTGGCAATGATAACCTCGGCGTCCTCGATCTCCGGCTTCTCACCCGTCTCATAGTACTTATCGCGATACAGGAAGACGACCATGTCGGCATCCTGCTCAATGGCACCGGAATCACGCAGATCTGCCAAGAGAGGCCGCCGGTCCTCACGATACTCCGCTCCACGAGACAGCTGCGAAAGCGCGATGACGGGAACATCCAGTTCTTTTGCCATGATCTTGAGCGAACGTGAGATCTCGGAGATTTCCTGCTGACGATTTCCGCTGTTACGACTTCCGGCCGGACTCATCAACTGAAGATAGTCAATTATAATCAGTCCGAGCTTCTTCTCATTCTTCAATTGACGGCACTTCGCCATCATCTCAATGGTATTAATCCCGGAGCGATCGTCGATATAGAAGGGAATCGGCGAGAGAACACTCATCGCTTTACCGATCTGGTCCCAATCCCCCTCGTGGATCTCAGCGCTCTGCAGAGCATGTGTGCTGATCGATGACTTGGATGCAAGAATACGGTTGCCGATCTCGGCCTTTGACATTTCAAGGCTGAAGAAAGCTACGGGTGTTCCGTAGTTGATCGATGTGTTCGTCGCAAGATTGATAACAAATGCCGATTTACCCATGGCAGGTCGCGCGGCGATGATAATCAATGATCCGGGGCGCAGACCGCCGATCGCTTTGTCAAGCATAGGAAATCCGGTAAATACAACGTTTCTTTCTTTCTTACCCTTGGTGATATCTACGATTTCCTGAATTGTTCGCTTCAGGATGTCATGGATCGTCTCGAAGCCGCCTCCGGTAGGATTCTCACGAATTGATGTGAGTCGCTGAATCGCCAGGTCGACGAGATTGTTCGCCTCCTGCTCACCTTCAAATGACAGCTTCACCACGTCGTCGAGGGAAGTGATCAGCTTACGGAGCATGGATTTCTGGCGAATAATGCCCGCGTATTCCGCCGCGTTCGACCGAATGACCGGCATGTCGGAGAGTTTGCTGATGTACTCCGTTCCGCCGACATTCTCGAGTTCCCCCTTCTTGGCGAGAAGCTCGGAAACCGTAATAATATCGATCGGTGACCGGACAGATACGAGTTCGAGAATCGCAAGAAAAATCAGGCGATGTGCGGGAAAGTAGAAGTCATCCGGTATAAGTACCGCTGCAACGACCGTCAAGGCCGCCTCACTGTCAAGGCAGGAACACAGAACGGCCATCTCAGCCTGTTTGCTCTGGGGCGGCAATCGCCCTTGTGTTCTGGATGTCGGACTTGTCGTCATCAGGCGTGCTCCTTATATGTAATCAGGACACAGTCCGGACATCAATCATTACGGTAACCGTAACTTCCGTGTGCAATTTGACAGATACTTCAAACGAGCCGATCGACTTGATCGGATTCTTGATGACAACATTCTTCTTGTCGACAGTGAAACCTCCCGCAGCGAGCGCGCCGGCAATGTCCATCGCCGTCACGGCACCATAGAGACGACCGCCCTCGCCTGACTTCATCACCAGGGTGAAATGTTTGCCGTTCAGCCTCGCTCCGGTCTCCTTCGCCTCGACGAGTTCACGTCTCGCCTTCTCCGCCTGGGCTCCCCGCTTGAGCTTGACCGTATTCAAATTCGCCGGAGTTGCCTCCAACGCAAGGTTCTTCTTAAACAATAGATTTCTCGCATAACCGTCGTTGACCTCGACAATATCGTCCGTCTTGCCAAGTCCCTTAACTTCCTGAAGCAGAATTACCTTCATATCTCGTCCGACCGACAGAATCTCTCGGTCGTTCCTCCTTTGTTCTAATGAAAAAAATCAGGCATCCCGAGAACTCGGGATGCCTAATATTATAAGCGGATACGTCGGCAAGCGCAAGGAAGCGTCACCTTCGAAATGCTTAAAGCGTTATCAGTCTACCGCATAGGGAAGCAGAGCGATATGTCTGGCGCGCTTGATCGCGATCGTCAGTTCTCTCTGATGCTTCGCGCAATTGCCCGTCATACGCTTCGGCAGAATCTTGCCACGCTCGGAAATAAACTTGCGAAGTCTCACGACGTCCTTATAATCAATCACTTCCACCTTATCGGCGCAGAAAGCACAGACCTTACGACGAGTACGTCTCGGTCTCATGCCGCCACGGCCACCCTCACGGTCGCCAAAATCGCGTCCGCCGGCTCTGGGAGTTCTATTCTCAGCCATGTTCGTAATCTCCTTTCAAACAAATCCGATATAAAATACCGGCGCACATCTTGTGCGATTCTTACAAATCAAACGGGAGAGTGGTATCGTCATCCATGGTTGGATAAAAGCCGCTGTCTACCGCCGGGGCCGGAGGAGGATTGATCGCAGCTGTTTTCGGCGCTTCGTAACCGGCGTTACCACCGGATTCACGCTTGGAATCCACAAACTCGACCTCATCCACGACGACCTCTGTGACGTAGACCTTCTTGCCCTGGGGATCGTCATACGTTCTCGACTGAATATTGCCGACAATCGCGACACGCGAACCCTTCTGGAAATAGCGTCCGAGGAATTCCGCCTGCTGCCGCCATGCGACGCAGGAAATGAAATCCGACTGGCGCTCTCCGCTGGCGCTCTTGAACTTACGGTCGACGGCAATCGTGAAACTGCATACAGCGACCTGGCTCTGGGTGGTCTTAACCTCGGGGTCCTTGACGAGTCTTCCGACAAGAATGACTTTGTTCATACATACACTCCCTTTTTGTGATTACGCCTCAATACGGATAACGAGGAATCGCAACACACCTTCGGTAATCTTCAGAACGCGCTCGATCTCCTTGGGGAAACCGGGTTCCGATGTGAAGTTGAACTGAAGGTAATAACCGTCCTTCTGATCATTGATCTCATACGCAAGACGTCTGACACCAACCGTCTCGACCGAATCGATAACGGCACCGGTGGAGACCTTCGCCTTGATCTGCTCGGTAACGGAAAGATACCCTTCCTCGCCGAGAGCGGGACTAAGGACTACGACTAATTCATACTTGTTTGCCATCTTAAAATTCACCTCCTCCTGGACTGAACGGCTCCCGGATCTTATCGGGAGCGAGGATAATAACGATAAAGCTGCATCCTTCGCAGCACGAAAAATGATAGCATACCAAGTATTGTCGCGTCAATACGTAATCCATAATGGCCATACGACTATACTGTGGATTGCTTCCCCCGGTCGCTCCGCATCGATCCATTTCCATGAAAATCGGTCCGTTGTAACGGGTTACCTGCATCATACGTCGATATCGAAGCAAAAACCAGATGATATAACCCAAATTTCAAAAAATCAATCGACAAAGAGATCCGCAACACCCAGATCTTCCATAATGTACGGCCAAGCGTCAGAAAGAATCCGGTCGATGGACCTCGCGGTCTCTTCATAGGTAACTAATGAAGCTCCGAAAGGATCGCCGATTTCCTTAGAATCGACACCCGTGCGTATAGGTTCAACGCTTCTTTTCGCGAAGTATTCCGAGAGCGAGAAGATTCTGGTCGAGAAATCCGGGAAGACACGACGAAGGATCGCAGCATGTTCCCTTGTCATCGCGAAAACAATTTCAGCGTCTTTCATATGTTCCCCGGTTGTTTTTCGCGACGAATGCATCGATAAATCCATCGCGAAAACGTTGCGCGCGGCGCGGACCGCGTTGTCTGTCGCTCCGTTTCCGTCTTCCGCAAAGATGCCGGCAGAGGAAGCCCAGGGTCTGGCAAAGCGCGTCGAATCTTCTGCCAGCCGGTACGGTCCTCGAGACAGCACCCGCGCGTTGAACGCCGCTTGCGCCATGGGACTTCTGCAAGTATTTCCCGTACACACAAAGAGAACTTTCTTCGGAATATCTCCGACGGTTTGCTCCGGACTCTCATTCACGCCCTCGACGGATGCAGCCTTGCGAAGGCGATTCATGTAAGCGTTTCCAAGTCCGTCATCCGGAAATGCGACGGCAAGGATCTCGTCGACCCCCGCATCATCCAATGTCCGCAGTCCGTCGAAGAGTTTTCTCGACGCGGCCTTCACATCCGTATCTTCCCCGAACGGATAGAAAATCGTTCGCGATAGCAGTTCTGGATTCAGGTGTTTTGTCACATAATCCATAGCCTTGTCACCCAAGAAAACACCGATGGTTCCCATCTTGTGCATGAGGGATCTCTCGCACTTCACAAGGAGAGTCCTCGAAGTATCCATCGTGACGGAAGGAGCGATAATCCGCACGGCACTTCGAGGTGCGTAGTGACGGTACTTCATGCCCGGCGATCGAGGCGCCGAACCATCCTTCGGTAATTTCGCGTCAGCAGACGCCGTTTGACCGGTGCCGCCTTGCAAGAGAATATTATCGATCATTTTCGCGGTAATCGCGCCCGGGCGAAGTATCATCGGTCGGTCGCCGGTACAGTCGACAACCGTGGATTCAAGACCGACATCGCAGGGCCCACCGTCGAGAATCATCGGAATTCTTCCCGCAAGATCCTTATACACATGTTCCGCCAAGGTCGGCGAAGGACTTCCCGAGAGATTCGCCGACGGTGCGGCAACTCCTTCACCCACTTTCTCGAGCAAACGAAGCGCGACCGGATGGGACGGCATGCGTATGCCGACGGTCGGAAGGCCGGCGCTGACAAGATCCGGTACGCGGGCGTTCTTCTTGAGAACCAGCGTGATCGGGCCGGGCATGAACGCGCGAATCAGCGCCTCCGCCATGGGCGGAATCTCTCTGACCAAGGCCGGAATATCCTCGACACGCGCGACGTGAACAATCAGAGGATTATCGGCAGGCCGTCCCTTTGCCGCGAAAATCTTCGCAACGGCAGACGGGTTTAAGGCCGCAGCCCCCAACCCATAGACGGTCTCCGTAGGAAACGCGACGAGTTCGCCGTCTTTTAATAATGCGGCGGCTTCTTCATAATCCGCTTCGGACACCGGCGTCAGAAGGCGTGTCACCTCCCCCGGCGCAAAGCTCCTGCCGGTCATGTGTCTCATTCGTCCTCCTTATCGTCCGCCGAACCGATCGTATGGTTCTTGTCGGCAACAGCCAACGCGCGCACGATCTCCTCAAGGTCTCCCGCAAGAATTTCTTCCAGACGATACAAGGTGAGTCCGATCCGATGATCCGTTACTCTTCCTTGATGATAATTATAGGTGCGAATCCGCTCACTCCGGTCCCCGGTTCCGACCTGCGATTTGCGTTCCTGGGCCAGAGTTCCGTCCCGCATCTGCGTCTCACGATCAAGGAGACGACTCATCAGAACCGCCATCGCCTTATCCCGGTTCTTGTGCTGACTTCGCTCGTCCTGACACTGCGCGATGATTCCGGTCGGCAGGTGTGTGATGCGGATCGCCGACTCCGTCCGATTGACGTGTTGACCTCCGGCACCCGACGCGCGAAAAGTATCGATGCGAAGATCATTGGGATTAATATCGACTTCGACAGGCTCTACCTCCGGTAAAACCGCAACCGTTACCGTCGACGTATGAACGCGACCGGAAGACTCTGTGACGGGAACGCGCTGGACACGATGCACGCCGCTCTCGTATTTGAACCGGCTGTAAGCGCCTGTGCCCTCGACCGAGAAAACTATTTCCTTATAGCCGCCGAGCTCCGTCTCGCTCGCGTCAATAAACTCCGTTCGCCAACCGTTCTTAGTAGCAAAAACATCGTACATCCGGTACAGAACGCTGCAAAACAACGCTGCCTCTTCCCCGCCGGCTCCGGCTCTGATCTCGACAATTACCGAGCGCCGATCGTTCGGATCCTTCGGTGTGATTTGCTCGAAAAATTCTTCGCGCAACGGTACCAAGGACCCTTCAAGTTCGAGGGCTTCTTCTCTGGCCATCTGCCGGAGTTCATCCTCGCCGGCCTCCTGCGCCATCTCCCGGAGATTCGTCAGTTCCTCTTCCATTCGTGAAATTCGGTCGGCGGTCTCAATGATCGGAGACAGTTCCGATAATTCGCGGCTCAATTTCTGATAGCGCGCACGATCACTCAGCACAGCAGGATCTGACAGCGACGAAAGAATCTCGTCGTAGCGGTCACGCAATTCTCTGGTTCGTCCGGCTATATCACTCATAGTACCCCTCAAAGCGTTAGAATTATCGATTCAATCATACACGAAGCGACGTTTCACGTACAGTTTTGACCCGGAAAAATAACGTCTGCTTTCATTTTTGCCGTTCGTGTTCGTGGATTTTATGCAAATTTCCCATATAGATTCTTCGGCCCTTTCTGATATAATTATATGCGGTTTAGCGACTCCGCGCTCTTTGCGGTTTCGTTTCGTTTTCGAGATTCATATTTTGAAAGGGGAAACATACATGCTTACGACACATGAAGTTCAGCAAATGACTTGTATCGCAAAGGGTCCCAATCACGGGGCTGCTCCGATTCCCGAAGAGGGCAAGTGGGTTCAGGCCAGAGAGATCAAGGACATCTCCGGATTTACACACGGTATCGGCTGGTGTGCACCGCAGCAGGGCACATGTAAGTTATCACTCAACATCAAGGAAGGCATCATCCAGGAAGCCCTCGTCGAGACGATCGGCTGCACCGGCATGACACACTCCGCCGCAATGGCCGGCGAGATTCTTCCCGGCAAGACCATTCTTGAAGCGCTGAATACGGACCTCGTCTGCGACGCTATCAACACCGCGATGCGCGAGCTCTTCCTCCAGATCGTCTACGGTCGTTCGCAATCCGCTTTCTCCGAGGGCGGTCTTCCGATCGGCGCCTCTTTGGAGGATCTCGGCAAGGGTCTTCGTTCCCAGACCGGAACCATCTTCTCGACACTTGAGAAGGGTCCCCGTTACCTTGAGCTCACCGAAGGATACATCGTCAAGCTCGCTCTTGACGCCGAAGATCAGATCACGGGATATCAGTTCCTGAAGATCGGACCGATGCTCGAGCAGATCAAGAAGGGCGGCGACGCCAACGAAGCCTACAAGAAGAATCTTGGAACATACGGACGTTTCGATAACGCGGCGCGTTATATCGATCCCCGTCACGAGTAATCACGAGGAAGGAGATTCAATCATGGCACTTTTTGAAAGCTACGAGAGAAGAATAACGCAGATCAACGCCGCGCTTGCGCAATACGGAATCGCATCCATCGAGGAGGCGAAGGCCATTTGTGACGCTAAGGGTATCGATCCTTATACCATCTGCAAGGAGACACAGCCGATCGCGTTTGAGAACGCGGCCTGGGCCTATGTCGTAGGTGCAGCCATCGCCATCAAGAAGGGCGCGAAGAAGGCTGCCGACGCCGCAGAGGCGATCGGTATCGGTCTTCAGTGCTTCTGTATCCCCGGTTCCGTCGCCGACGACCGCAAGGTCGGTATCGGTCACGGCAATCTTGCCGCCATGCTCCTTCGCGAGGAGACAAATTGCTTCGCTTTCCTTGCCGGTCACGAGTCCTTCGCGGCGGCTGAGGGCGCGATTAAGATCGCTCTTTCCGCGAACAAGGTTCGCAAGGCTCCTCTTCGCGTCATCCTGAACGGTCTCGGTAAGGATGCCGCCTTCATCATTTCCCGTATCAATGGCTTCACCTATGTACAGACGAAGTTTGACTACGCCACCGGCAAGGTCGAGGTCGTCAAGGAGATTGCCTATTCGGACGGCGATCGTGCCAAGGTTCGCTGCTACGGCGCCGACGACGTCCGCGAGGGTGTCGCGATCATGCACTTAGAGGGTGTCGACGTATCGATTACGGGTAACTCCACCAATCCGACGCGTTTCCAGCACCCGGTCGCGGGTACCTACAAGAAGGAATGCTACGAGATGGGCAAGAAGTACTTCTCCGTCGCTTCCGGCGGCGGTACAGGCCGTACACTTCACCCCGACAACATGGCTGCGGGTCCTGCTTCCTACGGCATGACCGACACGATGGGTCGTATGCACTCCGACGCGCAGTTCGCGGGATCCTCTTCGGTTCCGGCGCACGTTGAGATGATGGGCTTTCTCGGCATGGGCAACAATCCGATGGTCGGTGCGACCGTCTGTGTCGCCGTTGCGGTAGAAGAAGCCGGCTGATCATAGATCTCTTCACTTAAACGATAAAGGGGCTGTTGCAATATGAAGTGCACCCTAAATGTTGGACGCAGAGTCTCGCATTTGGAGGTGCACTTCTTATGTCCAAATTTGAAAAACAAACGCGTATCGAACTAGTTACGGAAATTGCTAAAGGAGCAAGTGTACGAGGGCCGATGATAACCGACCAGTCTAAGATTATATATCAAAGATGCACATACGAAAATGGCGCTTACACGGGTTTTCGTATGTGCGCCAGCGATCCCGGAGCGATTATTCATCATTGATGCACATACGAAACAGGCTCCTTCGCGGGTTTTCGTATGTGCGGAGAGCTCCCGGAAACGATTATTTGTCATTGATGCACATACGAAACTGACTCCTTAACGGGTTTTCGTATGTGCGCATGACAGTCCAGACATCTGATAGAGAATGTTATGAGGAAAGCGCAGAATATTTGCGACAGTATCTTGGTTTTGTTCATCCCAGCAAGTAGGTATTTTTTAAGACAGCCCCTTTTCACACTTATGGCAGTTTGGGCAGAGAAATTACGATCGAATGGTGTCAATAATTTTCTGGGTCATCATAATCCGCACACGGGCTTCGATGGCCATCTGCATAGCAACGTTAGCCAACTCACGCTTCATCATCTCGCCTTTCTTCGCGGCAGCTTCGTTATTTATCGATGAACGAACATTTTCTAATTCCTCTACGAGATTACCCGCCGCCTTGGATATCGCGTCGCGTTGCGTCTCAAGAAAGAGCGCATAGAGCGCATCATCCTGCCCATCTGTACGCGAATATCGCAGGACCTCTGTAAGATCAGCAATCGAAAGTACCGGCTTGAGTGAGCACAGAACGGTCAGAAGGGCCAAGTGACTCTGGGAATACTTCTTATCCGAAGCACGGGGCAGAAGCCCGTCCTTGGTGTAGTTATTGATCATCGGCTGAGTCAATAGTTTACCTTCATCGACACGCTTGTACAGGGTCAGCTGTCGATCCATCAGTGTCAAGACCTGATCCATATACAGACCGATATCCGGAAGTTTCGACCAGTCCGCCGGTTGATAACTCGGAAGGTCCTCGAGCCATGCCGCGATTTCTTCGACGGATAACGAAGGTTCCTTCGCAAATCCCGTCTTGTCATTATCCTTACTACGTCTCTCGCTCTTAGCCATAAGATCACCTCACATGCAAAACTACACATCATGCATATCGTACCATAAGACAACTTTTTTGTCTTTTGTAAGGATGAGATTCTTTTCGCATCAAGAGGAAGTCAAATCTTTATCGCTGACGGCGACGCACGCTTTCTCCAGATCTTTTCGAGCGAGAATCATCTTGCGCGAACAGGTGGTACAGGACAACGTTACATCAAGGCCGACGCGAAGAATGGTCCACATTTTACCACCGCAGGGATGTGCCTTCTTCAATGTGACCGTCTGACCGATCTGAAATGGATACAGAAAGAACTTACCCGGCATAGCTTATCATTCCTCCGTGGACAGTAGATCGTCGGGATGATTATGGCCGGCGACGGTGACCCGAGGTTGGCCGCCATAATCTCGCAAAGAGTAGACCGCGTCAAACCCATACTCACGACACAGTTCAGGAACACTCTCTCCCTGGTCATAGCCGTGCTCGAAGATGAGATAACCGCCGGGTAAAAGATAGCGATCCGTTCTCTTCAGGATCTCGCGGTAGTAAGTAAGCCCGTCTTCTCCGCCCGCCAGAGCGATGGTCGGTTCGTATGCTTTGACTTCCGGCATCAGTTCTTCCATCTCCTGCGCCGCAATGTAGGGCGGGTTCGCCATAATTAGATGTACCCGATTCTTCTCGAGAATATCCCCCGCCTCATCCTGTGACGGGAAAAGATCGGCGCGGACGACTTGAATTCTGTCCTTCGCCGGAGAGTCGTAGATATTTCTGCGGGCATAATAAAGCGCGTCATCGGAAATATCCGTAAGGAGTCCGGAGAACAAAATATTCCGGTGTAACAGTTCCTCCGCAAGAGAAATTCCGAGACAACCGGTTCCAGTGCACAAGTCCATGAAACGAATATGTGAATGGTCACTCATGAGCGCGTAGGGTTCCAGATCCGGAAAACGCTTAAGGCCCAGGATCGATAATGCTGCCTCAATAACGCGTTCACTGTCCTGGCGCGGAATCAATACACCCCTTCCGACGAGAAAGCTTCGCTTCCAGAATTCCTGCGAACCTCGAATGTAGGCGAGCGGCTCGCGTTCAAGACGTCGGAGAAGTATATCCTCCAGACTTCTTCTGGCATCATTGGACAGGAGATCGTGAATACTCTCATTCTGCCGTGACGAGAAATAGGAACGATCCTTGCCGGTTACCAGAGAAAGCCATAACCACAATTCATCCCGTGCAGCTGAGACTCCGGCACGTTCGAGAATCGGGTATGTCGTCTGTATCCATTTCCTGATCGTCACCAGTTATCCTCATCCTTCTTCTCGGGAAGCACCGCCGCCATGGCGGCGATCGCAACCTCAATCATCGAATCATCCGGCTCACGCGTCGTAAAGCGTTGCATCCACATTCCGGGGCCGGCAACCGCCCTGCAGATCGGATTATTATCATGTCTGCCGGTAAACCGGATTATCTCGTAGGCGATACCAGCAACCAACGGGATCAAAGCAATTCGAATCAAAGCGTTGACCCACCAGATATTGATTCCGATGAACGCACCGGCAATCGAAAAGACAAGAATCGATACAATCACGACGACAAACAGGAAGGCCGTTCCGCAACGGGGGTGAAAACGGCTGAACTTGCGAATGTTCGCTACCGTTAAGGGTTCACCGGACTCATAGCAGGCAATGGTCTTGTGTTCCGCTCCGTGGTACATCCAGATGCGGGCGATATCTTTCATCTTCGAAATCAAATACAGATACAGGACAAAGATAACAATACGGACAACTCCCTCCACGAGGTTCAGAATGACACTGATCGCGATCGATTCTGTTCTCGCTCCGGGAATAAACGATGTGATTCCATCGACGATCAGTCTCGGCAGAAGGAAAAACAACGCGGCGCCAAATACAATACCGAGGATACCCGACGCGTAGATAAACAAATTCACATGACGATCGATAAAGGCATCCAGACGACTCGGCTTCTTCACAGAAGCAGGTCCTGCGGCGACTCTGGCCTCTTTTGCCTTTTCCGTAAAGTTGGTTTCCGTTACCGGAGCGGATTCTTCGGAATTCTTATCTGCCGTGTCCTGGGAGGAAGCAAGGGCTTCCGGAATTTGCGATTTGTCCGTTGTCGCCGCAGTCTCGGAATCTTCCGATAATTCGGCCGACTTCATCAGAGCGCCGGTTCCAAGGATCAACTGGCGAAACAGCCGCAGCCCGCCCCGGATAAACGGAATCTTCTCCAGAAGAATCAACTTCTGATCCTGCGCAACTTCCTCGACCAGAATGGACCCGTCAGATTTACGTATCGCCATCGCGGTTCTCTGGGGTCCAACCATCATCAATCCTTCGATCAGGGCTTGTCCGCCAATCGTCGTACGCTTCACCGGATTCTCATGGTTCTCTTGCCGATGATCTTCGGGTGCTTGCGCAGCCTTCACGGTTACTTCATTGTCAATATTGTCGGTCATGGTAATCTCCTCATAGATTCCTGTTCTAATTATCCGACAGGTAATCTTCCTTATTGTATCAGACAAGGCGCGAAAAGAAAAAGAGAGATGCGGAAAGCATCTCTCTTCGGCTTCTTAGATCGTGAATCGAAGACTTACTTCGTATCCATTCTCTTCCGGAACTTATCGACACGTCCGCCGGCATCAATAAGCTTCTGCTTACCGGTGTAGAACGGATGGCACTTCGAGCAAATATCAACGTGAAGGCTATTCTTCGTGGATGTTGTCTCGAAAGTCTCGCCGCAAGCGCACTTAACAGTAGCCTTCGTGGTCTTCGGGTGGATCTGATCTTTCATATGTTCACCTCTCATCATAAGCGCGGCGCGTATTCGTTCAGTCTTCGAACGGCTCTTTACGTATGCCGGGCCGGATCTTTGTGCAATGGTATGTTACATCAATTCGGGCTTCGATGTCAACGGTGATTTTTGCATTACGAAGTCATCCATGTAATACCCATTTCCGATATCCGATTTCTGCTCCCGTAGGATTCGAAAGCCTTTGCGCAAGTAGACATTAATTGACTGTGTATTGCCACGATTTACCGTAAGTGACAGTGACGTCAATGAGAGTTCCGACGCGAGATTCTCACAGAAAGCGAGCATACCCGAGAACACGCCCTTCCCTCGATATTCTTTTCTCAGATAAAGTTTACTGAGGAAGAGTTCCTCCCCTCGAGGCTGGACTCCGATATACCCCAGAACTTCCTCTCCCCCTTGGACGAAAAAGAATCGATACCCCTCATCGATCTGTTTCTTCATCGCCGGAACAGACAGAAACTTGTCGACCATATATTCGACCTGCTCACTGCCGATCAACTCCGGATAATACTCCCGCCAGATCAACGCGGATATCTCCGACAATAGCTGAAGACTTTCACCATCCGTAATCTCTTTAAACACAACATTCATTTTTTGTTCTCCGCCTCATGTTTCTACAATTTCATAGATAAGATCCCGCAGTATGGGATGAATCTCAGAGAAGCTCATGCCGTGATCCAGGATATGCTGCGTGTAGACAAGAGACAAACGTCTTTCCCTGTCCATGAGATTATATGCGCCTGCCGCACCGTCCCAACCGAATTCTCCGGCTCTCGCCTTCCCAGTATCCGCGGTCAAGGTTCGGACGCCAAGACCGTAACTATACGGATGAGGCTTCATATGATTGAAGACCTTCTTTTGCGCCGGAGTCATATGGTCCTTTGTCATTAGGCGAAGGCTCTCTTCCGACAGTATCCGTTCTCCGCTCGATGTGACTCCGCCGCATGCCAGCGCGTCACATAAAAGAATCAATTCCGACGATACGCTTACGAGACCGGCGCCGCCGGAGGCAAAGCCCGGGGAGAATACGAAGGGATTTGTCTTCTCAAGGCAAAGGAGCGAATCCGTAGAAGCATCATATTGATACGGTTGCGACATCGCCTGAAGATGCGCTGTTGTCGGGAAAAACGTGGTTGTCGTCATCCCCAGCGGCTCGAAAAGATTCTCCCTCATCAAATCTGAAAACGTTCGCCCGGTCGCTGATTCAAGTACGGCACCCAACAGATCGTGGCACAGACTGTATTGGAATCGTTCCCCCGGTATAAAATCCAACGGTGCCTCCGCCAAACGATCCGCAAGCATACGGAGTGTCACGGTCTCCGGAGACCTCGCGAGCAATTCCTGAATCGGCGCGGCGGAAAGGCTGTAATTGAGACCGGCCGTCATCGTCATCAGATGAAAAACCGTCGGCTTCACCGGGCTGGGAATCACACGTTCACCTTGCCGTACGGCAGCCGACATCCATGCGGGCAGGTATTTCTCCACAGGATCTGTAAGAGAAAGAAAGCCTTTCTCGATCAAGCGCATGGTTAATGTCATCGTAAAAAGTTTTGTGAAAGAATAAATGAAATATGTATCGCCGGGACCTGCGGGAGCGGTTCTTTTCGCGTCCGAGAAACCAGCCGAATGGTAGAAAACTTTGTGATGGTCGATATACACAACACATTCACACGCCGGAACGTGCCATTTCTGCTCGGCTTGATCCAACAGATCGGACAATCTCACAAAGTCCATCACAAATTCTCCCTGCTTCATAACGCATGAACATGCTCCTCCAAATCGGACGAGCATGTTCAAATCTTTGATGTGAGCCGCACGATCCTTCAGGTCACTGCGTTCATCGACTCTTATTTCCCGCCTTGCGGAGCACCGCCCGGCGTACCGTTGCCGACGAGGCGCGTACCTCGCATCGCTTCAAATGTAGCCTTGTCATTGAAGGATACATTCACGGATTGGACAAATTGCTGATTACCGGTGGTCTTCAGCAGAAGACTGATAATCATCTCCGTAACCGCCGCCGTGTCCAGCTGACCGAATGCTTTGCGAATGGTCCAGACCGCATCGAGTTCAATCTGCGAGAGAAGCAGCTCCTCGCGACGGGTACCCGATTTGTTGATGTCGATCGCGGGAAAGATCCGCTTCTCCGAGAGCTTGCGGTCGAGGTAGACCTCCATATTGCCGGTTCCCTTGAACTCCTCGAAAATAACCTCGTCCATTCGCGATCCCGTATCGATCAAGGAAGTTGCGATAATCGTTAAGCTACCGCCGTTCTCAATATTACGCGCCGCACCGAAAAATCGCTTCGGCCCATAGAGTGCACCCGGATCAAGACCGCCGGACAAGGTACGGCCGGTCGGATTAATCGTCAGGTTGTAGGCGCGGGAGAGTCGGGTGATGGAGTCGAGGAGAATCACAACATCCTGGCCGAGTTCGACAAGGCGCATCGCACGCTCCAGAACGAGCTCGGTTATCTTACAATGGTTCTCAGGGGTCTTGTCGAAGGTCGAATAAACAACCTCTCCATTGATCGAGCGCTGCATGTCGGTAACTTCTTCCGGACGTTCATCGATCAGAAGAACGATCAGCTTCGAGTCGGGATTGTTGATGGATATGGCATTGGCAATCTTCTGAAGGAGAATTGTCTTACCGGCTTTCGGCGGAGAGACGATCATGCCGCGCTGGCCTTTGCCGATCGGAGCGATCAGATCGATGATTCGTGTGGAGAGTTCGTTCTTCTCTGTCTCGAGCGTATATTTCTGGTCCGGGTAAATGGGTGTGAGTCGATCAAAGTTCGGTCTTCGGACCATTTTTTCCGGAGCGTCTCCGTTTACTTCTTTGATAAACTGAATCGCGGGATATCGATCCGTATCACGCTTCGGCCGGCAGTATCCCGTTACCAGATCACCGACACGAAGGTTAAAGCGACGGATATAATTGGACGCCACATAGACATCGTTTTGCCCCTGCAGGTAATTCTCGCGCCGAAGGAATCCGTAGCTGCCGTCCTGGACAATCTCAAGGACTCCCGTCAAGAGTTCCAATGTGGGTTCCTTCGGTTTGTGGCTCTTAACCGGATGAGATACCGCTTCAACGGGCGGAGTTTCTGCGCCGGTTGCCTCCGCGTCAGAGATAATTTCCGGGGATGCATCCTGAATATATGGCTTGGCTTCCGCCAGGCGTTCCTCTTTGGGAACGATAATGACGGACCGTCTCTTGGGTCGGTTGTGTTCCGCTTGTCGGATAACAGGTTCCGTAGAAACGACGTTCTCAGTCATCGTCAGTGGAGTGGATTCGACCGGGGCCGGAGATTCACCGACGATCGGAGTGAGATTGTCGGTCGCGAAAGCCGAGGTGGTCATAGTAAGAGCTTCGGACGCGGGAGTATAGGTAGTCGGAATTGAATCTGTTGTTATAATTTCCGATTCGACAGACGCCTGTTCGTTCTTGGCCGGATCAAAGGAATCGGAACCTTCACTGGGTGTGACGGTCTCGGGTTTGCTCTTCTTACGGCTCCCGGAGGTAACTCTCTTCTTCGTATCTGTCTTCGTAGTTTGCTTCGCTTCGATTTCGGTGACCGACGAACCTTTTCTTGGAGAAGGGCCTCTATTTGACTTGCTGCGAGAAGGTTTTGGTGCAGTCACCTGCAAAGTGCTATCTGTCATCGCAGAAGATGTAACTTCGGCCGTGATCGGAGTCGCAACGGATTCGGCGGCTTCAACAGGAAGAGTCGATTTGAGCGGTTGAGGCTCGGAGATCATTGCCTCTTCTGTCACAGGCTCGAGGATCGGCGCTGCCTTCTCCTCGATGGTCTCCTCCGATGCGTTCGCGTCGCGGCTCATGCGTTCCTGTTCTTTCAGAAGATCAAGAAGATCCTGTTTTGTCATACGAATTGCTTTCTCCTCGGATATGAGACCAAATAAAGTGGCAATGGCAACAAGATCTTTTTTCTTTTTTTGCGCAAAATTATCGATCGGATCCATTCATTCACCTCGGTTATTCTGAGTTCTTTTGTAAAGGGAAATTCCGGCTCACATGCAAACCACGGCACATTCCGTGCACGGAAAAACATACGTATTCCTTCATTCATTGAAAACAATCATCGAGATATCGTTGTTGTCTCGAAAAGAGAGAGTATGGCTATCGAAGCCGTAAAAAAAATCATGATCAGAAAGATATCGATAGGAAAGAATGCTGTAATTATAGTTTCTACATAGCTCACACGTCAATAGATTTTTCGTGCAAACTGCCGCTTAAGAGGAAAACCCCGACTTTTCGTCGCAGAAAAATAGGAATGCTCCCCATCCACTAGACAGAGAGCATCTCCTTCGATTCACGGTTACACGATAAATCCGTTATATGACCATCCCAAGTGACGAAGTACAAGTATTACGCGTCGCCGAGAGCGGCGAACTTATCCATCATGTTTAAGGCTTTACCGGTTCCGATTGCGACACAGCTAACCGCATCGTCAGCTACAAAGACGTCGATACCGATCTTTGTGGCCAGCATGCGATCCAAACCATACAGCAGCGCTCCGCCACCGGTCATGACAATGCCTCGCTGACTGATATCCGCCATCAATTCCGGCGGCGTGCGTTCGAGAACCGAGTGAACTGCCTCGAATATCTGTGCGACAGGTTCCTCCAGCGCCTCGAGCATCTCGGTCGAAGACACGGTAACGGTAGCGGGAAGTCCGGTAATCAAGTTGCGTCCGCGAACGTCCATCGTCGCTTCCTCCTCGCGAGGATATGCGCAACCGATCTGAATCTTCAGCTCTTCCGCAGTGCGATCACCGATCAGGACGTTATGCTTGCGGCGGACATGCTTGACGATCGCTTCGTCAAAACGGTCCCCGGCGACCTTCAGAGAATAGTCAACAACCGGCTCGCAGAGCGAAATGACGGATATATCTGTCGTTCCGCCTCCGATGTCGACAATCATCGAGCCGCAGGCCTTGGTAATGTCAATTCCGGCTCCGATCGCAGCGGCGATCGGCTCGCGAATCAGGAAAACATCCTTCGCGCCAGCGTGGCGACATGCATCTTCGACGGCCTTCTGCTCAACCGGGGTAATGACCGAAGGCACGCAGACAACAATCGTCGGCTTAAAATACGTCGCGCGTAAGCCATGACATACGCGACCGATAAATGCCTTCAACATGACTTCCGTGACCTTGAAATCTGAAATAACACCATCGCGCAACGGACGGATCGCTTCAACGACGCCCGGTGTACGGCCGAGCATAAGACTCGCGCTCTCACCGACCGCCAGAACTTTGCCCGTCTTCGTATTAACCGCAACAACCGACGGCTCCTTAAGAACAACACCTCTGCCTCGAACATATATCAAAACACTACAGGTACCGAGATCGATACCGATGTCCATGCCTAAACCCATGATAATCTCCTTGTGATCCCCTAGATCCGCAAAATACAAATGAACAGGATTAATGATACAATAAAAAAGAAGCTGATTCAATTGTCAGAGCGATAATCATTAGCTCAGCGGGATTTCTGACATGAAAAAAATACTGGCATGTCTACTTCTTCTGATCGACCACATCGGTTTATTATACGCCGAATTCCTCCCCGAAAACGCAAGTCTTTTGCTGCGATTCCTGGGAAGTTTGGCATTGCCCCTATTCGCGTACGATCTGGCGGCAGGGTTTCTTCGGTCGCGCAGTGTTCTTCGCTATTTTTTTCGCGTCCTCCTGATTGCGGGGATCGCCGAGACATTGCTTCTGATCTTTCTTTCACGAAGCGGCCGTTCACCGACAGACTATCCCTTGGTGGATCTTGTCATTCTTCTCCTCTCTTTCCCCTTGCTGTATGGGATCGAAGTTTTCATCAATGCCCGCCCCGGCGACCGGATCGGATCATTACACCTTCTCAAAGCTTCCGCGACGACGCAGTCGGACCGCTTTGACGTACGGATCGGCGACGGCTCTTCCGGCCATCGCAGACCCTCAGGAGTTCGCATCCCGGGAATTCATCCGGTTCTTCTCGTCCTTCTGGCATTCCTGTGCTTCTTCTCCTGTATCACACTTTCTCTGACGCTGCCGCTCGAACGTGGTTTCTTCGGTATAATGACCGTCGCAATTTTCTACGTATCCAGAAGACTCGAGTGGAAAGACAAGGCCGTCTACTATCTGACAGCTTTCCTTTTTCTGTCATTTCTCGATGTTGCGATCTCTCTGCTTTGTCGCCGCGAAATCAGCATGGCTTTCATTAGTGCGGCGGGCGTCCTCCTCTGTCTGCTTCCCTGGTCACAAAAGAAACCATCGGGCATACTCCGATGGTTTCCTTATATCTTCTATCCGCTTCATTGGATCGTTCTCGTCGCCATATGGGTAATTCTTTTCTAATGTACGAAGTCCGGCTCACGATCGACGTTCTGCTTCTCGCCTTACGAATGAATATCTCTTCGTCTGTATCCGCGAAAAGCAAAGAAGAGAAATCCGCAGCAGCAAATTCCCGGAAATAGCAGATGAATTGGCGAGTAGCCGCGGATCAGGATATCCTTGGCGTCGAAATATCGAAAAAAACTTAAGTAACCGACCGGTTGTACTGATTCAGATAGATCCGATACAATCTTGATGACAAACATGAGGAGCAGTATCGCACTTGATACTGCGGCCGCTCTTTTGGGCTTTGTCAGAATACCTGCCCAAAAAGCTCCGAAGAACAAGAAGAGGATCTGTAAGAATAAACCGGCGCCCATCAAAGCGAGTAACTCCTCGAAAAAACCATCGCCTTGCGAATAATGTGCTAAAAGTGCATATGATGTTGCGAAGGTAATCGACCAGAGAATCAGTTGAATCACAAGTGCCGCCGCGAGTTTCTCTGCAAGAATCCGATTCCGGGATATCGGCTTCACCAGAAGAAAATCCGCGGTCTTGTCGCGTTCCTCCTTCGCAATAATTCCCGAACCGATAAATACCGCGTGTAACGAAAGCATGAGTGCGATATAGATGAACAGAATCCCATAATACTCGATGGCTCTCGACAGGTCGAAAACACCGATGCCGAAGATGTTCTTAAGGGAATCGGGCATCCCCAAGAACAGCTCTTCCATTGAACCCGGTCCGCCTTGGGCTCCGGCTTCATACTTGCCCATACCTGCCAGAATGAGGAAAACCATACCGCCGGACCAGATGAAAAGGGACTTAAGATTAGCGATAACCTCACGACGAAATAACATCATACCGCCCTCCTTACACAGATTGGACCTCTCTGCGGGTATAAAAAATGTAGGACGCAAAAATACTTCCGACAATAATTACGGATCCGATTGCAATAAAGATCCACTCCGGTTGATGATCCGAAATAAAGGAAGACGCTTTCACATATTCAAAGGGCGTCAGATAGCGAAGGAAATCACTCTCACTGGTCACGGCAAACGCAGAGAGTGCGTAGAAGAACATCGATATGCCGAGGGAAATCGGAATAACCGAACGAATCCGACGTATCGCACAACCAAGAAAAGATCCGATGGATCCGAATATCATCTGGATGAAGATGATTCCGAATGTGTAAAGGAGAAATATTTCCGCATCGAACGCTTCCGTGTCAAGAAGGTAAATCGAGAATCCTGTAATAATGGAGTAAAGTACCGTCATCGATAATAGGTCAACAAGTACCGTCAAAAGCTTTGTAGTAAGAAGCCTTGTTCGGGAGATCGGCTTGGTGAGAAGAAAATCCGCCGTTCTTTCGGAGAACTCCTTCGAGACAATCGACGTGCCTAAGTGAAGACTCATAATAGCGACAAACAGAAGGATCATCGTGTAGGCAAAAGAGAAATATCCAAGTGGCGTTTTAAATGTGTCCGTATAGATTCCCATTGCCTTCCGAACCGGTTCCGGGTATCGGTTAATGAATTCGCTGAACGTATTGAGATCATCGCGGATAATCGGATAAAATGCGATAAATACGCCGGCTAACGCGAGAATCGCTGCCGTCCAGATAGCAACAAAAAAGAGGCTTCTTCTGAACTCATATCGAAATACATGCATCCTTCACCCCTCCTTCGAATAGTAATGGAGGAATATCTCTTCTAGATCCGGCTCTGATATGGTGATCGACTCTATCGAAAGTTCGGCCAAAGAACGCAATATCTGCGATAAATCACCGTCAAAAATAAATGTCTTACTCTGGTCCTTGCTTACAAGTTCATGAATTCCATCCACTTGCGTCGGAAGAGACGAGATGTCCGCAGTTGTCTCAAGAGTGAACCGACGTACGTTTTTCTCCTTCATATTGGAGATTCGATCCGTCTTAATAATCCTTCCCTCTTTGATAATCGCAATGCGTCCACAAATACGCTGAACCTCGCGAAGTATATGGGAAGACATAAGAATGGTAGCTCCGCGAGCATTCTCATCCATGATTAAAGAATAGAACGTCTGTTGCATCAGAGGATCCAGTCCAAGCGTAGGTTCATCCAGAATGACAAGATCCGGTTCATGAAGAAGACCCTGAACAATACCGACCTTCTTCTTGTTGCCCAAAGATAAGTCCTCGATCTTCCGGGTGAGATCGAGGTCGAGCCTCTCGGAGAGATCGATAATTCTCTTCCTACAGTCCTTGCGGTAGAATCCCGCAGAATAAAAGAGTAAGTCTCGAACTCTCATATGGTCATAATAGAAGACTTCACTCGGTAGGTATCCGACTCTTTTTGCTATTTCCGTAGACTCTGTAAAACAATCCATACCAAAAATGCGCGCCTGACCGGAAGTCGGTCGCAAGAGTGCGAGAAGAGTCCGGATCGTTGTCGACTTACCCGCACCATTCGGACCGATAAAGCCGAAGATCTCTCTGGGTTCGATTTGCATCGTAACATCAATAATTCCTCTGGACTTTCCGTAATACTTAGAGAGTTGATTCGTTTCGACAGCAAATTCCATACTCGTTCCCTCCTCTTCCTCTATATCATGATCATATTCTTTATCGCGAGTGAAATAAAGTAAGAGAAGAAAAAAGATGCCTCAGCCGACTTCATTCAAGTCAATTGAGACATCTCTTCTTCTCTTTTCTTTTGTATCTTTGATCGGACGGCCGCCCAGATTTGCCAGCCACCAACGGCCGTCCAATCAAAAGACACAATACATGTTCCGAATAGATCAGAACGCAGAATTTGTCATGCGACTCTGATATCGTTAAAAATCTTTGCCGCACGAGAAATAAATACACCCGGTATAGAATGCTGTTCCGTTTCCTTTACTTGGAAGTAAGATCTAGGAGTAAAGCAAATCGCCAACCGGGAGATTCATGATCTACCGGCATCCGATCAACGGATGCCGGCAAACCTCATAATTATTCTTTAACTGAACCGAGTGCAAGACCATTAACAATCTGACGGGCCATGATAACATAGCCGATGACTACCGGAAGAACCGATATCGCATAGCCAAAGTAGATAGCTCCGAGCTCCTGACGATACGTGTCAGCACGAAGAGTATTGATCATAAGAGGTAAGGTATACATTTCGGGCTTTGTGATTAAGAGTGTAGGAACGAAGAAGTTGTTCCACGAGGCAATAAACGAAAAGATAGCCAGAGTAAACATTCCGGGCTTTGCCAGAGGCATCATGATCCGGTGGAAAATTCCGAACTCGCTGCATCCGTCAATTCTTGCCGTATAGATCAGGTCCATAATGATCGCACTCTCCAGATACTGCTTCGCGAAGAAGACAGAACCGGCGGCCGCAATGGCGGGAAGAATCAGAGGAATGTAGCTGTTCAGAAGGCCAAGCTTCGATACATACTGATAGAAACCGACAACCGATACAGCTGTAGGCATTAGAACAATGAAATAAACGAAGCCCTTCATGAACTCTTTGAGCTTGAAGTCATATACCTGAATCGCGTACGCCGTCATGATGGAGAAATAGACCGAAAGAGCTGTCGAGCCTAAGCTGACAATTAAACTGTTCAGAAGACTGCGAGGAATATCCAGACCTTTATCAGATAGTATCTTCCAATTGTTGAAGAAGTTTCCGCTGGGTATCAAACTGATACCCTGCTGAATCTCGGATGTGGTCTTTGTCGCATTGACGAACATCAACCAAATCGGAACGACGCATATCAGTGTAATAAAGATAAGAACGATATAAACGCCTGTTCTCGAAGCCGCCAGACCAACGCGGTTACGAAGATCTTCACTTGTGTTGCCCTTGACATGGTTACTCATCGTGCCGCTCCTCCTTTTGCCTTAATCTTCTGTTGCTTCTTGTAACGCTTACGGTCCTTCTGCAATGCGACATCATCCTTGTCGCGAAGAAGGAAGAATACAAGCATAGCAACAGCTGCCGTAATAAAGAATATTATGATACCCATAGCGGAAGCAAGTCCGATATGGCCCTTGCTGCTCTTAAACTTCATATACATCAGGACGAACATCGTCATCAGAGCTCCGTTCGGAGATCCGCGAGCGTCCGTAATAAGGTACGGGATATCAAGCATCTGCATACCACCGACGAGGGAGGTAACAAGGGTATAAACGAGAACCGGACGAAGAACAGGAATAGTAATCTTGCGGAACATGGTAAAGGTATTCGCACCGTCAACCATCGCGGCTTCATAAAGAGACTCGGAAATCGAGCTCATGCCTGCGATGAGAATGATTAAGGTGTTACCAAACCACATCCACCATTGGATATACGCGACGAGTCCCTGCATGAAGGGCTCGTTGATTTTAAAATTGATTGCTTCGGGGAAAATATGGAGACCGCCGACAAGAATCTGGTTCACAGGCGAGTATAAATCAAACAGAGAAGAGAAGAGAACAGCGACGGTCGCCGGCATAAGAAGGTTAGGAAGATAGAATATGGCACGCCAGAAGCCGATCGCACGAATCTTCAGGCGGACATTTGTCATCCACACGGCAAGCAACATCGCGATGCCAATCTGCGGGATGAAGTTCATGATCCAGATCTTCCAAGTATTTAGAATGGACTGGGGTAAAAACTTATCTTGTAAAAGTAGTTCGAAATTCGCAAATCCATTGAATTTTAATTCGCGCTGCATCAGCGTCGCGTTTGTAAAGCCCAAGTAAAATGTATTAATCATCGGATATAATCCAAAAGCCAGGAATGCGATGATAAACGGCGCAATCATAATATAAGCGGTATAGTCCTTCTGGACCTTGCCGCCTTTTTTTAATTTGACGCTCCCCTGAACCGGCATCTGTTGCTTAGTGGCTGCGCTAGGCATGAGCATGTCCCTCCCGTTTCAAATTATCGGGAGCCTGCGGTGGATGGTTGGTCCACCACAGACTCCCGACGTTCGTTCATTTGAATAGATTACTCAAAGATGATCTCAGGGAACTCAGAGGCGACAGCATCCTTGAACTGCTGGATCGCTTCTTCCTTCGTTGCCGCACCGGTAACGAAGTTGTTCAGCGGATCATTCATTGCACGCTGGATCGCGTCGTCAGAACCCTGGAGAAGCTTGAGGCTTGTCTTAGGAGCTGCGCTCGCGAATCCTTCGTAGGCATTCTGTCCGCCAAGGAACTCAGAAGCCTTGGAGGTAGCCATCGTGTCCATGATCGCGGCAACAACCTTGGCGCTGGAGACGAAGTCACCGGCAGGCTGTGCGATGTCATCGGCGATGGTAGGATCGATTTCCTTGAGGTACTCGTTCGTGTAGACTCCGGTTGCCCAGTTGGTCAGGTTCTCTTCGTCAAGAGCTACGAACTCTACGAACTTCTTACCTGCTTCAAGGTTCTTAGCGTCTGCCATACAACCAACCCATGTTCCGCCCCACTGATAAGCCATCGGGCCAGCGATGCAAGCCCAGTCTCCGGCAGTGGTGGAGAGAACCGTACCGGCCTCGTCCTTAGCTTCTGCGTTGGTCATGAGAACATAAGGAAGACCCCATGTAGGCAGGAAGTAGGAGAAAACCTTCTTCGCGTTGCCGTTAGCGTCAGTCAGAGTGTCGTTCATGCCGGCGAACCAGCCTTCCTGCCACTGTGTTGCCTGAGCTTCATATCCCTCAGTACGGAATGTCTTAGCCATGTCCATCATCTCGTCAACCTTAGGATCGATAACGAACTTGCCATCGACGATCCAGGGCTGCTCACGATTGGAATAGAAGAGGTTGGTGAAATCGCCTGAGGAGCAAACGGTGTAGGTATCTCCACCGGACTTCTCCTTGATAAGAGCAGCGGACTCTTCGAACTTCGCCATGTCGGAGAAGTAGGTCTGAATCTCTGTCGGGTCGTCAGTGCCGAAATACTCCGTCGCAAGAGATCTGCGATAGAAGAAAGCACCGGGTGTTGCCTGATAGGAGAAAGCCTTGGTAACGCCGTCAAATGTTCCGATGTCGATCGTCATCTGATAGGTCTCCAGCTCAGCGGCCTTCGGAAGAAGTTCGCCAAGGTCAGCCAGGAAATCACTCTCAACATAGGACTTAACAAAAGATGCTTCCAGAACGATAACGTCCGGGATATCGTCCGTTGTCAAGGAAGCCTGAACCTTCGTCTGATACTCGCCGTTGGTCATGCCAATCATGGTGTATTCCACAGCAACATCCGGGTTGTACTTCTGGAAAGCCAGAGCCATCGTCTTGATCTCATTCGTGAATGACCAGATCTTCAGCAACTCTCCATCACCAAGCACATCAGGAGCTGTTGTCTCGGTTGTCGTTGCCTCGGTTGCTGTTGTTCCTTCTGTCGTTGTAGCTGTGGTTGTATCCGTTGCCGGTGTACATCCTGCTACGACGCCGGAAAGCATCAGCGTTGCCAGTGCAGCTGCGATTACTTTCTTTTTCGTCATTTCTAGTCCCTCCAATTTAAAAATTCCCGCTTGATCGCGGTTCTTCTATGATTATATCGACGTTGTTGATAAGTTTCAACACTTTTTTCTCTCATTTTTATACAAATTGCCTGATAAATCATTTTTTATTCCATCAGGTTTGCACAATCCCTGCCACAAAATTGCGGAATTCTGTACAACTTGTACAGAAAATTTTTATCTATGACAACCATTAAATCTGCAATTTTTCACGTAATTTATTACATATTATAGACCGCTTTTCGCATGAGGCGTTTTTGAATCTGGCAGTTCGGGATTTTGCTCTCGCAATTTTCTGTTTTTTGCCTGCCCATTCTGCTATAATCTGATCTTGGAATTCCGGATCAGTGAAAATATTTGGCAAGCGAGGCGAAGTACCATGGCATATTCTGTTAAAACGGACAAGAAATGGCAAAAACGTTGGGAAGATTCTCACCTTTATCGTTTCTCTCCGGATGCACCGGGCGAGAAGCTCTATTGTCTCGAGATGTTCTCCTATCCCTCCGGGGCGAATCTCCATCTCGGTCATTGGTACAACTATGCCCTCACGGATTCCTGGTCGAGAATGAAGCGGATGCAGGGATATAATGTCTTCCATCCGATGGGCTTTGACGCGTTTGGTCTGCCGGCCGAGAATTACGCGATCAAGACAGGGATTCATCCGCAGGACTCCACGTTGTCGAATATTAAGACGATGGAGAAGCAGCTCAAAGAGATGGGCGCGACATTCGACTGGGAGTATGAGCTCGCGACCTGTGACCCCCAATATTACCGCTGGAACCAGTGGATATTCCTTCGTCTTCTCGAGAAAGGCCTCGCCTATAGAAAGAATGCACCGGTGAACTGGTGTCCGAAATGCAACACGGTGCTAGCAAACGAGCAGGTTGTGGACGGTGCCTGCGAGAGATGTTCTACCGAAGTAACGCGCAAAGATATGACGCAGTGGTTTTTCGCGATCACCAAATACGCGCAGGAGCTCCTTGACTGCCTCCCTGCCCTTGATTGGCCGGAGAAAACCAAGAAGATTCAGACCAATTGGATCGGTCGTTCGGAAGGTTCTCTGATTACTTTCGATTGCGAGAAGAACGGCGAATCGATTCCCGGCGACAACGGTGAATCGCTGAAGCTTCAAGTGTTTACAACGCGTGCGGACACGTTGATGGGTGTTACCTATGTTGTCGTCGCACCGGAGTCTCAACTCTGCGAGAAGCTTACGACGGACGAATGTCGCGACCGCGTGCGTGAGTATCAGGAATTTACGCGAAAAGCATCCGATATTGATCGCATGTCTACAACACGCGAGAAGACCGGAGTATTCACCGGCTCCTACGCGATTCATCCCTTCACGGGACGCAAGGTACCGGTGTGGGCCGCTGACTATGTCATCGCGGGATATGGTACCGGTGTCGTCATGGCGGTGCCCGGACACGACGAACGCGATTTCGCTTTTGCCGAGAAGTTTGCTCTCCCGATCGAGCGCGTCATCGAGTCCGCGACGGGAGAATCCGACGATCTCCCCTTCTGCGAGAAGGGCGTTCTTGTCAATTCCGGCGAATTCACCGGCCTTGCCTCCGAAGATGCTGTCAATCGAATGATCGACGCGTTGTCCGCCCGTGGCATGGGCGAGAAGAAGGTGAATTTCCGTCTGCGCGACTGGTTGATCTCCCGTCAACGCTACTGGGGAACACCGATTCCTGTCGTACATTGTCCTTCCTGCGGAATCGTACCCGTGCCGGATGAGGATCTTCCCGTACTTCTTCCTTATGACGTAGCCTTCCGTCCGGACGGCGAATCGCCGCTGGCGAAGTGCGACAGCTTCATCCATACGAGCTGCCCGAAATGCGGAGGCGAAGCGAAGCGCGACCCGGATACGATGGACACCTTCGTCGATTCCTCCTGGTATGAATTACGTTATCCGGATAACCGCAATCCGTCGATGCCTTTCGACCGGGAGAAGATCAACCGCCTCTGTCCGGTTGACAAATACGTCGGCGGACCGGAGCATGCGGCGATGCATCTTCTGTACGCGCGTTTCATCTGCAAGGCCCTTCGCGACATCGGCTTACTGGACTTCGATGAGCCTTTCACCTCGCTCGTGCACCAGGGAATTATTCTCGGACCCGACGGCAATCGAATGTCGAAGTCCAAGGGTAATACCGTTGCTCCCGATTCCTATGTTGACAAATACGGCTCGGATGTTTTCCGTACGTATCTGGCCTTTGGCTTTGCCTACACAGAGGGCGGCCCCTGGAGTGACAATGGTCTTCAGGCGATTGTTAAGTTTGTCTCGCGACTGGAACGCCTCGGAGATGAGGTCTCTGCGATGAAGCGGTCCGGGATTCCTGCACAGATTCCCGCCTCCCCGTCCGCATCTGATAAGGAGCTTCTGTACGCGAAAAACTACACGATCCGCGCCGTTACCCAGGATACGGAGAGATTCCAGTTCAATACGTCCATCGCGCGAATGATGGAGTTCCTGAATGCGATCGGCAAGTATCAACTGCTTCCGGATGCATCGTCGTCCTTAATCGTCGACGCGTACGAGACCATGCTTCTTCTCTTCTCTCCGTTTGCACCGCACTTCTGCGAAGAACAATGGGAGATACTTGGCAATGGTTATTCGATCTTCCATCAGAAGTGGCCGATTTTTGATCCGAAGCATCTCGTACTCGATACGGTTGAGATCGCGATTCAGGTCAACGGTCAGGTCAAATTCCGTATTGATATTAAGTCGGATTTGACGCAGGAGGATGTTGAGCGTATTGTCCGCTCCGACGAACGATTTACGGAAGCTTTGGCCGGACGCTCGGTGGTCAAGTTCATTTACGTGAAGGGCCGTCTCGCAAATGTCGTCGCGAAATAACAAAACGGAGGTTACCCCATGATCGTTCCGTTCGGATATGGCAAGGATAAAATTTCGATCGAACTGCCTGACGCGAATCTTCTTTCTGTTCTGCATCCCAACGAGTCCGCAGGCGCAATACCCGCTTCGGAGCACGATGAGGTCGAGAGATCGCTCTCCCACCCGATCGGAACGGACTTGCTTGAGTCGATTGTTCAGCCCGGCGAGAAGATCGTGATCATCACCAGTGACATCACGCGTCCGGTGCCGTCCTATAAGATCCTCCCTTCGATTCTCCGCCGACTCTTTACGGCCGGCATACGCGCGGACGATATTACCGTCATCTTTGCCCTGGGCAGTCACCGGCCCCACACGGAGGATGAGATGCGTCGCCTCGTCGGTGACGAGGTGTATGAACAAGTCTCCTGTATCGACTCGGTCGGAGATTTCACCTTTGTCGGCGAGAGCGCGTACGGAACTCCTTTTGAGATCTTCGACCCTGTCGTCCAAGCGGATCGTCGCATCCTTGTTGGCAATATTGAATTCCACTATTTTGCCGGATACAGCGGCGGTGCAAAAGCGATCATGCCCGGTGTCTCGACAAGAAACGCAATATCGGCGAATCATAGCCGGATGGTGGAACCCGAGGCCAGAGCAGGTGCGATGGATAATAATCCCGTTCGCCTTGATATCGAAGATGTTGCCCGATTCGTACCGATCGACTTCATCGTTAATGTTGTGCTCGATGAGAAGAAGCACATTGTGAAGTCCGTCGCGGGACATCACGTGACGGCACATCGCGAGGGTTGCGCGTTTCTTGATGCGATGTACCGCGTAACAATCCCGAGGAGAGCGGATATCGTGATCGTCTCTCCCGGCGGCTATCCGAAAGATATCAATCTCTATCAGGCACAGAAGGCCTTAGACAATGCGAAACACGCCGTCCGCGATGGCGGTATCGTTATCTGGCTGGCCTCTGCGAAGGAAGGATTCGGTGAGCATGTTTTCGAGCAATGGATGACGGGACACGATAAGGCCGCGGACATGATCCCCCATATTGCCGAGGATTTCCAACTTGGTGGGCACAAAGCGGCCGCGATCGCGCTGGTCCTTGAGAAAGCACGAATCTTCCTGGTAAGTGACCTCCCGGATGAGATCGTTCGCCTTTGTCATTTGGAACCGAAACCGAGCATGTGCGACGCGCTATCGGAGGCCTTTTCTCTTCTTGGGGATACCGCAAGTATCATAGCAATGCCGTACGGTGGATCTACATTACCTTTCGCGGTTGAATGACAATATAGGGTACAAATCGGCGACGCAGAGATAACCTATGCGCTCGCCATGCGCGAAACGTTTCGAAACGCAAATCAGAGATAATTGCTATCTGACGCGTTTCTCTTTATATACCTTATATATAACGCAGGCTTGAAATTACGTGTAGTTTTACTTATTCCGTCTTCTCTATCGAAACTACGGATTTCTTTCGAAACGTTTCACTGTCCATCAGATCGATCCGATTTTATCTTTCTTCGAAATCGATCATGTCATTTCCCGACCCATGAAAAGGTTCGTTCATTGGTAAATTTTTCATTTCTGTCACCGGAATCAGAACTTCTGATTGACAATGCCGCCCTTTATTCGTTATAATCTCTCTTGCGCGTTACGGTTCATCCGTTACGCCGATTTAGCTCAGTTGGTAGAGCAGCTGATTTGTAATCAGCAGGTCATCAGTTCGAGTCTGATAATCGGCTCCATGAAGAAACCTTAGAGGCATTAAGCTTCTAAGGTTTTTATCTTCTAATAGAAATAGGCTCATAGGTACGAATACCCTTTGTTAATCATATCCACCCTCAGATTCAGGCATGGCCTTGTACTCCGTTGTGTTGATCATATATTCCCTCAGGTATTCCATAAAAACGTGAAGATGCTGGCCGTCCATATTTTCGAGCATCTCCGTAGTACTGTCCCCGGAAACCGTGTATTCATGACCATTAATACGATAACGGATCAGGAATATCTCATTGGGCGTTACCTGAACGGAATCACTGGTGACATTACCGGACAAATCAAATATTGCGAGTTCCTGCATTTTGGCATAGATTGCCTCCAGGTCTTCCCTTTCCCACGCGAGCTCGCTGTGATGAGTTCCATTCAGAATCAGATCCTTCTGGATTCCGCTTACGT
>JACCEE011076146.1_pt1 | contig 43059 bp, 53 predicted proteins | sample 7449931 | NCBI WGS metagenome assembly JACCEE01 (sample SAMN15323457, study PRJNA562643) | freshwater metagenome | isolation source: river surface water | place: USA:Blue River Watershed | collected 2017-08-19 | reverse complement strand
TCGTCTTCGCGAATGCTTTCGCCACCAGCATCGCCACCGCCTTCGCTTTCACCGCCAAAGCCGAATCCTGGATACCAGTAACCGCCAAAGCCGTAACGTACTTTTTGTTTCTTTTTCCGGCGTTCTTGTAGGCTGAGTTCTTGATCTCGGGCAGCATTGCGGGCATCAATCAGCTTCTTGATGTAGCCTTGATTGCGCAGAACTTTGAAAGCCAGGTTGTCAGAGCCGTACTCTCCCTGTTGTTCAAGTCCTGACTGTCTCATTGCTTTGATCTTTTTGTGTAAATCTGCGATACGATTGTAATTGTTAGATTTTACAGCATCGTCAATACGTGCTGCAAGATCTTCGGCTTTGCTGCGAACACTGACATCATCTATTTCGGGCTTGCGGCGTTTGGGCACTGATACCCAGTTGTTTTTCAACAAACTGTAGATGCCTTGGCTGTGATGTTCTTGATGTGGATCTTGTACATAGAGTTCAACGTCAAACCCACCGATTTGAATATTGTGCATGTTGTTGTACTGATACTTCTTGGCATCAAACAACTCCCGGAATACTTCGCTGCGATCAGCTTCGGGTAGATCTACCACAAGATGTAGATCGATATCACTAGAGGGTGTGTAGTTGTAAGCGGCATTAGAACCTGATACAGTGATGTCTTTGACATCAAGATCGGCAACGCCTAGAAATTCTTGGAAATCAGCTGCTATTTCTAGCAGTTTGGCTTTTACTTCGGGACGCAGATGTTCAGATTCGTCCCACAACCGGGGGTTTAACCGGTCATGGAACTTTACTGCATCGCTGAGGCGGTAATTGTCTAACTCTGTGATATTCATAACAGAGTATTTACCGCAAACAGTGTTAGGCTACTTTCTTGCTGCTAGCCAAAACTTCTGCTTCTACTGCTGGAGCAGGTTCAGCAGCCAGGGCATGTGGTGTGCCAGGAACAGGTGCAGATGTCACTGTAGGCGCTTCCACAGCTTGCGGCATGCTAGTGGGCAGTTGACCTGCTAAATGCATGGCATGGAGATCTTGGTACAGTTTTTCGTGTGTGCCAAAGTCAAATGTGTAGGTGCCCACGTGACGCAGCAACACACGCTTGTCTACAAACACCTGGCCGCCTAGGTCACGCCAGTTTTCACAGAATGTCCAGTCTTCTGAGTAGTAACGACCTTCGCGCACAGCAGTGTCAAAGTAGGTCTTCATGTATTTGTTGAGCACAGGATCCAAGCCGATGTCGTTGGCAAATGGGCGCACAGCAGGGTGAGCATTCATCTTTTCAAACACTTCGCGCTTGATCAACAAGAAGCCTGTACCAGTTTTGGTAACTTCAATCAGGCCCGACGGATCATCTTCGGGAGCACCAGGGATACCGTTGACACACCATTTCACAGGCAAGCTCTTCATTGGATACAAGCCACCTACAACATCTTTGTCATGATTCAGCAAAGCCAGCAAGTGCCAGGGTTCCCAGCCAATGTCAGCGTCAATGAACATCAGGTGAGTTGAGCCTTCGGTGTTCAAAAACTTAGCAGTTAATGTGTTGCGAGCACGGCTGATCAAACTCTCATTGGTCATGGTTTCCACGGTCCAATCAATGCCCAATTGGCGGCAAGTGTTGGCCCATTTGATAAAACTCATGAAGGTTTGTTCGGTGAGTTGCCCACCATAACACGGCATACAGATATGGACTCGTGTGGTACGCAGATAGTCTAGGTTAACTTGAATTTGTTGTTGCTGTTGTTCAGCCATTGGGTTCTCCAGTAAATTGTACGGATATTTACGGAGTTACAGCGTGGGTGTTATTTTTTTCTGCCTGCGCAGTGGGCTCGTTGGCTGAAGCCTCGGGGATTGGAGCAGTTGATACTGCGTTTGTATTTTTGGCTCCACTTTTCGTCTAAGTAGTCTTCGTTGGCTTGCTGGCGCTGTTGTTTTACAGCAGCAATAGCATTTTCCAAACGTTTGATTTTCTCAGCAACACCTTGTAGTATTTTGAATTGCTTTTGATCATCTTCCAAGCCATGCTGGATACTGCGTTGTACCCACTTGTCATAGGCCAGTTCTTCATCACCGGAGAACTCTGGGTAATGCTGTTTGGCAAACAGTCTAGCTTGTTTGAGTTCAGGATCGCGCTCAACTTCTGGTTTACGCTTCTCAGCGATAGGTTGATTTTCTCTGCGTTGGTATCCAGCAGTCATTCCTGCACCTGCACCGCTAGGGGCACCACGTACTTCTTCATAGGTAGCAGCCCAACCTTGGTTCTCTTCTATGGAATCGCCCACAATAGCAGTGTCCAGCATCTTTCTAACAGTCGCAGCCAACTTGGGATTACTTTGTGTGCGGGGATACAAACTCATAACAAGAGCAGTCTTGCGACGCTCGTCTAGCTGTGGCCAAGCAGTGCGTATTTCTGTAGCACTCTTGATACCTGGACCAAATTCTACTGTGGGCAAGTATGCCATGTAGGCATGCTTGGCAAATGGTTCCATGTCTTTGCCTGTGTAAGGCTGTAGATAACTAGGGCTACCGTCACGCTTGGTGCCACCGGGTTGCGGCTGACTGGTACGATCTTTTTCGCTGCGAACAAAGATCAGTGTGTCTGTCAGCGGATTGTAGTTTCTTGTGATTTCTTCTGCTTTGAAAGGGCTACGCACCTGTACAAAGCGATCAGCAGGAACTCCTGCTAGCTTGGCTAACTTCTCTTTGACCTGGAAGGGAAATGGACGAGTGCTTGTGTCTGCCGTGGCAGCAACATAGACATCAGCATTGGGAAATGCCTCTACAGCACTGCGATACAGGGCATAGTGTCCTGCATGAAATGGATGAAACCCGCCGGGCATGATAACGATAGTAGCCATACCCTTTATTTAGTGTGCTTACATATTCTCAAGCAGCCAAATATAAATTGGAGAAGAGAACTTGAATTGTATTACGCCATTGCAACCAATTGTGCCATAGAATTTTTCTGTAACTTGATTGCCGTTGCCGTTGAAGTTATGTGTGTAGGTGGATGATTTTATAGTTATTACTTCTGTGATATCAATTTCGCTGATTGTAAAGTTATTGATGTGTAACAAGCTATCTGCAACAATATTGCCCTGTGCATCTATTTCGGTGTCTTCGGCTCGTTTGCCGCTGATCTCAATGGAGATGTTATGCTCAGTGTCTTGATCATCAGCAAACTCGTACACAACATCAGTTGATTCTTTGAAGTAAGTCTGCTCAAAAATTACCGAATTGTTGTTTTTAACGCAGACGTGCCAAGGAGTGTCGGGGTTAGACGACACTATCCGAAATTGTAATTTTTCCATTAGTAAGTTAGAACAACGGAGTTGATCGTGCCACCATCAAAACCTTCTACACGTACACGCATCCAAGTGAAGTTTCCTAGAATACTGGTAGAAAAATAACTTGTAACAGGGGTGCCGTCACCAAACACAAAAGTTTCAAACCATGTTGCTGAGTCAGCATTGCTATCCAGCGTAGCTTCCACAGTTATGATGCCTTCAAAGTTAGAAACACTGAAAACAACAGTTTGCAGTCCACCGCGACCGCGATAATAGTTTGCTGCTTTGACAGCAACCGAAGCCCAGTCTTGACTACTGCCATCGTAGTTACCCGATGGCGTGCCATATTCTGTGAGGTCAAGCAGGGTTTCTGTAGTAATCATTATGCTTTGTCTGCTTCAACTACTACGCCTGCACCTGCCAGTTCTTCAGCAACAGATTGCAGAGCTGCAACAATGTCCGCACCGGCAATTTCGCTGCCTTCGTCATTGTCTTTGACCAATTTTGATAGTTTGATCACAACTACTTCTTCGATGATTTTAGCCATAGTGTACTATTTAGCCTGTATGGTCAAGGTTTTGCGAACAATTCCCGGGCACACAATTTGTAACATCATCAAATCTTCCATGTTGTCGTGATCTACAAAGTAGTGACTCATGGTATAGAAGTTATCGCCCTTTGCTAGCTTGCGCCTTAGATCATTGGTAATTCTAAAACAGTCCTTGCGACTCAGTAAAAACTTGCTCAAAACGTCCATGCTTTCTTTGGTCATGTAACGCTCTTTGAGATAGGTTCTGTAGCGATGTTGCGGTTCCGTCAACAGCACAGTGTCTCTTGGGCGGTTAATCACTGCTTGGTGCGCACTGGCATACCGAACATACGGCAACGCCACCAGCATGTCTAAATCTTCTGTGCTGTTGCTGTAGATGTACACATGGTCAGTGGTCAGCACCAATTTATATGGATTCAAACCCTGTAGTACATCCATGAAATCGTGTAGATTCTTGCGGTCTTGTTCGCTGATATTTCCGGACCACTTGTATCTAGTTTCATTGTGCCAGTTGATTCTATCGTCCAACAGCTCGTGTGTTTTGGCCCGCAAGAAACCAGCACGAGTCAATCTAAAGGTAAGATTGTACTCGTACTGATCGTAGTAGAGTCGATCCTTGAGCTGTGATTTAAATGTTAACGTTGCCATTTTCGACACGGATAAACCCATCGGCATCCACAGTAGGAGTTACTGCGGGAGTAACTGTGAACACTGCTTTGTCATCGACCCAGTCAACTTGTACAGCACAATCGCTGAGACGATCAAACAGGATCTTCTTACTCAGCGGCACCTTGATCAACTCATCAATCTTACGTGCCAAGGGACGAGCACCCATCTTGGGATCGTAGCCCTTTTCTGCCAGCATGTCTACTACTGCTTCAGTGAGATCCAGTCGAATGTTCTTGGCATTCAAACTGGTCTTGAGCTGATCCACAAACTTGATCACAACCTTCTTGATTGAAAGCTTGTCTAGTTTGTTGAACTTGCAGATCTGATCAATACGATTGCGCAGTTCAGGTTTGAAGAACTCCTTTAGTGCTTTGTCTTCGTTGCCTGTTTTCTCAAAGCTACCAAAGCCAATGTTGTTGTTTTCGTTGTCACGAGCGCCCAAATTAGACGTCATGATAATCAGTGTGTTCTTGCAGTCCACTTTCTTGCCATTAGCACCAGTAACGTGACCTTCGTCTAGCATTTGCAGCAGGATGTTGGTAACATCAGGGTGTGCTTTTTCAATCTCGTCAAACAAGATAATAGCATAAGGGTTTTTGCTGAGATCGCTGATCAACTTGCCGCCGCCTACGTTGCCATCTTCAAAACCAACGTAGCCCGGAGGAGCACCAATCAGCGAGCTAACAGTGTGCTTTTCTTGGAACTCACTCATGTCGTAGCGCAACAATGGCATGTCCAAGTTGTCACTCAGCAAACGTGCAAGTTCAGTTTTGCCTGTACCAGTTGGGCCTAGGAACAAGAAGCTTGACATGGGCTTTTTCTCATTGGCAATGCCTGCAAAGCTAATGTACACACGCTCCAGTACTGAATCCACAGCTTGATCTTGACCGTAGAGCTTTTGTTTGATGTTGCTTTCTAGTTCAACAATTTTAGCACTGCGTTCGTTTTGTAGACGATCTGTGGGCACGCCTGTGACACGACTCAACTGTTGTTCAATCATGTCCTTGGTAATAGTAACCAAACCTGCATCTTTGACACGTTCTCGGGCACAGGCAGCGTCAATCAAGTCAATTGATTTGTCAGGATTTTTCTTGTCATGGATGTAACGATTTGCCAAGTCGACTGCTGCGGTAATAGCTTCAGTTTCAATGAGTACATTATGAAATTGTTCAAGCCTAGGGCTGAGGCCAATGAGGATTTGTTCCGTGGTCCCAGCATCCGGTTCATCAATAGCCAAGCGATAGAAACGCCGCATGAGAGCGCGATCTTTTTCAAAGCTTTCATAGAATTCTTCCCATGTAGTCGAAGCAATAACTTTCAAATTGCCCTTGGTAATTGCTGGCTTGAGCATGTTAGCAAAGTCCAACGAACTGTTGCTGTTGGCGCCAGCGCCCTTCATGGTGTGTGCTTCGTCTACAAACAGCACACAGTTCTTCTTGGCTTCCAGTGCAGAGATCACAGCTTTGAATTTCTCTTCAAATTCACCGCGATACTTAGATCCTGCTAGCAGTGTGCCAATCTCCAATGACCATACTTCGTGTCCTTTGAGGAACTCAGGCACACGCCCTGCATGGATTTCCTGTGCAAGACCGTCAATGATAGCAGTTTTGCCAACACCGGGATCTCCTACCATGAGCACGTTGGCTTTGAAACGGCGTGCCAACACTGTGATCATGTCTTGTAGTTCGCTGCTACGACCAATCAAGGGTTCTAGTTGATTGGCAGCGGCCTGTGCAGAAATGTTGATGCAGTACTCGTTGAGAATGTCGTCGGCTTGATCGGGGCTCAATTTTGCTTCGCTCTGTTGATAATTTTTCTGCCAGAATTCAACGAATTCAGTTTTCTTAATACCATACTTGAGTAGGTAATAGTGTGCATGACTGTTGGTCTCAGCCATGATGCTTAGATACAAGTCAATGGTTGTGAGTTGACGACGACCAGTAAACATGACCTGCACATTGGCACGGTTAAAAATGCGCTCTAGTGTTTGTGTTTTGCGCGGCTGATAGTCAGGCTTGGAATTGACCAGTCCGGGCTGATTCTGCAAGTATCCAGCAATCTCTTTGTCCAGATTGTCAACATCAGTACCAAATTTGTCCAGTACCTTGCGAAATGGTTGATGCCGCAGCAGGCTCAACAGCAAGTGTTCGGTAAGAACATATTCGTGCAAGTGGTCTTTGGCTAGCTTTACAGCGGCGTCCACTACTTGTTCAATTTCGGGATTGTTTTGCATTTGAGTCCTTAAAAACGCGATAGCTTATTATAGCACAAGTTGGAATTGTTTAGCGATACTTTTGGATTGCTTCAACCAATTCCATGGAAATGGTTTGTGGTATTTCGGCCACAAGTTTGACCATCATATCCCCACGTTGGCCAGACTGAGTTCTCAATCCTTGTTCGCGCAGTCTTAGATGTGTGCCCGGTTGACATCGAGCAGGCACACGCACAGTCAAGCTTTCTCCATAGATGTTTTGCACAGTTATATCTCCGCCCAAAATTAGATCCCAAATTGACACACGATGTTCTCTGGTCAAATTAGAAGCCTGTCGATGCCATGTTCGGTCTGGATGAATCCTAAATGTAATAACCACATCCTGACCCCCGGGACCTATGCCTGGGTATTGTACGTTGTCGCCATCATTGAGTCCCACTGGGATATCAATTTCCACAGTTTGACTGCCCTGGGCAGTGTTGATGGCCACGGTTTTTTTGCCACCCAAGGCAATGTCAGTTAACTGTACCCACAGACTCACACGTAAATGACTGCGCCTAGGATGTTGGTGCTGACCGAACCCTCCGCCAAACATTTGGCTAAAGATATCGTTGATGTTGACATGACCATCTTGGAATCCACCACCGAATCCTGCAAACTGCGGTCTTGGGTTGTCGTACTCGGCTCGTTTTTGTTCGTCGCCTAGTACCGCATATGCTGCTTGTACTTCTTGGAACCGAGCTTTGTCCCCGCCTTTGTCAGGATGGTGTTGACTCGCTAACTTTCGGTAAGCACGTTTGATTTCATCTTGACTGGCGTTTTTGGCAACGCCCAGAGTTGCATAGTGATCGGTCATTATTCAGCTAACATTTTTTTAACTTCTAAACATTTAGGACACTGGCCGCAGTTCTTGTGATGGAAACAACTGCTGACCAAAGGCTTGATGTCGTCTGGTATTTGGTCCCATTGTTCGCGTTTGCTCAGATGTTCAAATGGTCGATGAAACTTTACACTTGGATGTAACAAGGCCCAAGCTTCGTACATGTTGGCCGGTCTGTGCGGACCGTCGACGTCATCTTTGCTGCGTCCTGCCCATACTTCTGTTATATTTTGGTCTTTAGCACACCATAGATTGGCCACGCTGATAAAGGTTCTTATCTGATGGACAAAATGATATGGCTCAGCTTCAAATGGAATGTATACCTGTGCGTAGTTTACTTTGAAGCCCAGTTTCTCTGCGATCTTTTCGGCAGTATCTTTTCGGTAAGTTGCCATGCCGTAGGGATAAGTTGGTTCGATTGTGAGTACAGTGTCCATGGGATCTGCTTCACACAGCAACAAGGTGCTTTCTACGCCGCCACTAAAAAGAATAAGTCTGCTCATAACATTACTTACAAGCAGACTTATGTGACCGGCATTTTTTGATTACTTTTTCTCAGGAACCTTGGTGCCTTCGAGCTTTTTGTGTACTTTGACTTCTCGACAGTTTTGCTTGACGTTGCCTTTGGCATCCTTTACAGGCTTGCCATCTTTCATGACGTCAACACAGACTTTGCGAGTCTCCGGTTCTTTCTTTTCTTCGGCATAGGCCAGTGAAGTGCCTAGTGTTAGTGCTAGTGCTAAAATTAAAGATTTCATGTGATTACCTTTCTTATTAAGATGTTGGGAATGATGTGTTAGGCGGGGTAAAGTTTGCAGTGTAGCGTGCAACACCTTTGGTGAATCGAACGTCACTGAGGTAGCCTGACAAATCGTTGGTCAGCGTGGTATATTGAATACCAATGGCTAGCGGCAATGAACTGCTCAATGAATCAGTGTTAGACGCAGATCCAACTTCTGTGCCGTTGACAAACATTCTCACTGTGCCAGAGGCTCTTGTCACAGCAACATGATACCATGTTCCAGCGGTGATTCTGGTAGTTGATGCGTCCTGAATAACAATAGCAGACCCAACATAGAACGTCAGTGAAGTTCCAGTGGAGCGCCAATACAGTTGCCAACCTCCTGTGTTACCGGTTGCCCAACGGTCAAAAATAATTCTGTTGGTAGTAAGAGCACTAAAGTTTACCCATGTTTCGATAGTGAAGTCACCGGTGCCAAAGTCAAGAGTGGTTGCACTTGGTGCCACCATATAGTCATCTGTGCCGTCAAATGCTATTGACGAGTTGCCAAAGTTTTTCACCGCAGTGGTCAGTGCTGTGTTGTTAACAGTTGCAAAAACAGAATCCTGTGCGCTGTCGTATATTCCTGCGTTGGTCATATTCAACAGCAGTGATGTGCCAGCAATATTGGTAAGTGGACTTGTTGGCGGAGTAAAGTTAGTTGTATAGACTGCGGTACCTTTTACCAATCTAAGATTGCTAATGTATCCAGTCCATGGTCGTTGTGCAGCGCCGTTGGTCAAGGCTCCAACTGCAACGTTGTTTTGTGTATTGTTGATTGCAACAACAGTTCCTGTTGCTACTTGGGAACCATTTAAAAATACTTTGACTGCATTGGAATTTACAGCCACCGCCACATGTGACCACGTGTTAAGTGGTACTGTTCCGCCAATGATTTGTACGTTTACTCCGCCGTTGCTAGGACGACATTCAAAATATATTGATCCACTTGAGTTTACATATAATAACCAACCCCCAAAGTTTGCAACGTTGTTGTTGGATATTTGGAAAATATAATTTTGCACATTGAGTACTGTAGGGTATACCCATGCTTCGATGGTGTATGTTGATCCTGTATTAAATGCTTCACCATACGGTACGGTTAGCCAGTCTCCGTTGCCGTCAAGGTACGCACTGCCACCGTTGGCGGATGCATTGTATGGTTGTCCAGGCGAAAACGGACTAAAACTGCCTTGAGTAGTGCTGCCAACTCGAGTGACAGTAAAATTGTTGCTACTAGAATCAACAAATGTGTCGTTGTTTGTGGGCGGTGTGGTAGCAGTTGAGCTCAACAAAGTTGTTACGTTAGCCCAATAAGGATCTGCTGCTAGTGGGTCAACATCAAAGTATATTCCGCCTCCGATTGTAATTCCGCCTCCGATTGTAATTGGCATGTTGATATTCCTGTGTTTGAGTATTTAATACAGAATTAGATTTCAGGAAAATCAACGCTGGGTGGAGCTTTTTTGCCGCCCCAACCTGTTGCTACTGGCGCTGCTGCAACCGGAGTTGCGCCCCAACTGGGTGCTGGATTGTATGCAGCAGATTGCATTGAACTGCCCAGGGGTTGCGATCCCCATGAGTTTGTTGTTGGCGCAGATACGCCAAATGTTGAGCCGCCCATTGATGGTGCGGGCAATGCGGGTGAGGTTGGACCACTGGCTACTCCTGCTATCTTTTCTTGTCCACGGCTCCAAGCACTGACACCTAGTACAGCACCCATGGCCACGTGGAACAATCCGCCGCCCAACAGGGTCAGTGGATTCCATTGACGGAATGCGTCATTGGCTGCTTGTGTTTCCCAGAACTGTACTGCGGTAAACATGATCGGGAATAAGATGAAGTCGAACACACAGACCATCATGTACATGATAGCCATCATGGGACGCCACTTTTTGGTCATCCAATCTTCTTCTTTTTTAGCAGGCTTGTTATCTTTTTCTTTTGCCACGGTTGGCTCCTTTGTTTGTTTTATTTATTTTTACCATTGCTGTGTATCGGTCAGCAGCCATTGTTGTGCTGGTATAGCAGAGTTAAATGTTGTCCAACCACCGGATGACATCGTACCACTGTAGGCACCACCATTTGTGTCATTGCCTCCCCAGGGTCCCATAGAGAGCCAACTCATTCCGCCCGTGCCTGGTCCCACAGCAACATAACTGGTTGAAGCCACTGGTGCCGACGGGTTCTTACGCAGCCAATACACAACTGTGGCAGATTGTGATTGTAATATCACAAGGTTTCCTGTGCCGATAGTGGAATATGTGCCACGGAAGGTGGTGCTGACATAGGGACGGAAGGTTAGGTTACCAGTGCCAGAGCCCTTGCTGGCTAGACCCAAAATGTAGTTGCCTGTGTTCACAGTGGCATTGGTGATGTTTACTGTGGCACCAAAGTTCCCTGAGAATACATTTGATGCTGAGGAAAGGTTGGCGTCACTGTATGCTATGGTGCTGGTACCTGTCAAACCGGCTCGCACGTTGCCGTAGTCAGCGGCACTGACAGAGAACCAGCCGTCTACAGTGGCAGCATCGTAGGCTGTTTGTCCTGCAGGACTCAGCAATGCTCGCATGGCACTGGGTGCCGCACTGATTGTCACTCCGCCACCTATTTCAATTCCTGGACCAACCTCAATCGGCATCAATGGCCTCCTAGTACATGCAGTGCGTGGGTAGTGTGCTTGATACGGTCTTCTAGTCCAATGAATCCACCGTTGATGGCACGAGTAAGACCTCGTACATCGTTGGCGTCAGCAAAGCGATTCAAGTTGTTTTGTTCCCAGAACCAGCAGGCACTTTGTGCTGCACCTTCAAATGTGGCAAGATACTCAGCAGCCTCTTCAACAGACACGCCAATGCTGCCAGCAAAGAATGTATAGTTGTCTTTGCCAGTGAGCTGAATCAGACCACGACCGCAGTAGCGATAACCGTCGCCCGACTCTTCGGGACCATTGCCCATGCGATTGGCATACACTCTGTTGGCAATCCGCTCGGGTTTGTTGGCATACTCAGCGGCCAACGCATCTGTAGGGAAATACTTGGGGAAAACTTTTCGTAGGCTAGCTGCCCTGTAGTTAAGATTTTCCTTGATGAAAACAAAATTTCCTGATTCGTGGGCGCATTGTGCAATGAAATGTGCCATACGGAGAGGTGTGTTGATATCGTAGTCGGGCAGTAACTGCTCCAATGCCTCATACCAGTGATCGATATAAGGATTTTTGACCATTTGCTTTAGTTGATCTAGGGTGAGTATACATTCACTCATTGTGGCTCCTTGTTGTTATTTTTCTGTACGCACGGCTTGTTATATCAGCAATTCCAGCGTCGGCGTGCTTTACAAATTGCTTTGTCTGGAGTCTTAGAACAGTTAATGCTGTGCATTTTCATTTGTCCGCGGCTGCGACTGCAATAACTCTTACGGCGTTTGCTGGCCTTGCTGCCACGTTTGAGTTTTGAGGGTTTGGTAGTTACAGCAGTTTTTAATTTGCTGCCTGGGTTTTCACGACGGTAAGCATTTACCGCCTTTTGACTCATGCCATCGGTGCGGTCTCGTTTGTTGGCTTTTTGCCAATCTTCCATCACAGGATGTGTGGTAACTGCAAATACATACAGTTCGTCATCGCTCAGGGATTCTAAATCTTCCCAAATCAATTCTGCGTCGACTTGATTGCGTTCAGCGATCCCATTGACGATGTTCTCAATGAGGTCAAACTCTTCTGTGAGTTCAACTATGTATTTGTTGTTTTGGTCTTCGTTTAAGATGTCATTGATTTTCATATTATTTTCCTGTCCACACGGCATAGAGGCCGCCACTTGAATAATAGCCGCCATACACTTGGCTGAGTTTTGTGTTTACGTATGATTCTAGTTCTTGTTTAGATGTGTTAGGCTTGACATCAAAAGCAAAATAATGATTGCCCCATCTGTTTTGACCAATGTATTGACCGCCCAACTGTCCCATGATGGTATCTATTTTTTGTTCCGCTTGTTTGTTCTGACTAGCTGCCCATCGCTTGTCACGAGCGTTACCTGCAGAAGCATCGCGGGTCTCTAGATCATAGTCATCTACTTTGAAATAACCCTTCATTTCTACGCCAGGGATTTGACTTAGGCTCAACCAGTTTTTACGACCACCGGGTGTTTGACTACTACCAGCCAACAATGGTCGACGCATAATAGTCAACACAATACCATACAATGACTTGGCTAGCCCCTTGCCGCGATAGTCTTCGTCCACAGTGATTGTTCCTACCTGAACTGCACCGGGCAGTGGGAAACTACTTCCAACATCGTCTACTGTGAGTTGACCTATCAATTTACCGGGCGATCTATCATACACTCTCTTGCGGTCAGCATCTCGCTGTTTGATACGTTCTATGCGTTGTTCCCACTCTCGTCTAGTATAGTAGGAAGGACGCTGGGTATCTATAGGTGTGGGACGAAATGGTTCTTTGTTGTCCTTGTCCCATAGTTTGATGACAAAATCGCCACCGTCTTTGGTTATGGAATACAGCAGACCGCTGCCACCGGGCAATGGCTGAACAGACTTTTCTCTGCCGTAGCTGTCTAGGTAGTCTTTGCCACCTTCGAATCCGCTTTTGCTCAGGCGTTCTATTTCTGATACAAATTCATGTGATCTCATTTTACGTTCTCGTATATTCGTTTTTGTTCTGTGTACCAGTCTTGCCAGCCGTGTGTTTTTTCGGCACACTGATAGTACAGTGCATAGTTTTGTATCACTACTTTGAGCATGTCACGCAGGCTGTTTTTGCCATCGTCGATTTGCAGCAGATCAGGGCAGCGTTCTAGTAGTATGGCTGGGGCCACAGGAAATGTTTGTTTCACTGGCACAGGTGTTGAACACCCGGCCAGCAGAATAGTTAGAGCTAAAATATATTTCACTTCTGGCCCTTTCGTTGCTGTTCGATGATACGGTTCATTCGAGCTGCTTCGTTGTGAACGTCAATGGCTTCCTGGGGAATGGGGCAGTTGTTGACTTCTTTGACGATCTCACGATCCACATATTCAATCAGGGTGTCTGCCTTTTGTTTGACAACTTGTGTCTTGGTAACCACACGAGTCTCCACCACAGTGTTGACTTTAGCTGATTCCTTCTTGGCTTCTTCGAGCTGTGCTTCTACTTCGGCCACACGCTCGCGCCAAGTCATTTCCACACTGTATCCGCCTCGGAAGTAAACACCCAAGGCCAACAGCGCAATGCCCACAATTTTAAACGGCAGTTGATATTGCCAAATCACAGGGATACGGTGTGCAAACAAACCTGCCACAGTAGCAGCAATGCCGATCAGCAGCAACAAGTTAGTTGCCAGCAGAATCAACGAGTCGGGAAGAAAGTGTAGGATCCACATGCATTTATTTAGTAATTAATAGTAGTACACTGTCTGGCTACGATCTGGAAACAAATCCACTGGACTGTCTTCTCTTCGTATGTCCAGCGTAATACAGTGTAAACCTCCGTCCCAGAAAGTTCGGGTCCTAAATGGCATGCTGTGAGCAGTTATACCGTGGCGCTCAAGTTCTCTGAATACTGGTTCATTTTCTCCCAATATTAAAACATTGTTTTCGTCTACTACTAAACAATTGACTTCAAAAAACGTTTCTGTGTAGTTGCCTACCCAGTCCAAGGCATGCTTGATTACATGTTCGTTAAACGCTTTGTTGGGAGGGCTGCCAGTATGCCACCATTTTCCGTTGAAACCTGGACCGCAATTCCATTTTTTATTTCGAAATTCTGGTTGTGAAATGTTTACTTTTTCCCAGCCTGGGAAGGTACGTGCGTAGTCTGAAAAGTACATGCTAGTCAATAATACTCCAGGCTTTATTGCAGCAAAACACCCGTCTACGTGTCCCCCGTTGCTGAGAAGATGCAAACGAGTGTCAGGAAACAGTGGTTGTATTTTTTCCTCTAATTCGCGTTTCATAAGGTCCAGGCTGCTGTGATTGGCATGAAAAACATCGAGATATAAATCTTTGCCCACACGCACACTGTTGGCGCCGCACATGAATCCAAGATGATCTAGTCTCAAATCATCTATTATCTCATTGTTGTGATTTTGTCGATACTTGTTGATAGCATGCTGCCAGCTGGGGTGATAAAATTTGTTTCCTATTAATTTGTTACCATAGACCATGAAATGATCGCGCGGACAAATTTGTGGGCGATCTAGTTGCCCTGCCCCATAAGAATGATGTGGAGAGAGAATGTGATCTTCAATACAATTATATACAGGTCGAACAACCTCAACTCCAAGTTCTATCAGCTTGTGTTCAATTACAGACAAATCTTGCTTGGTACGTTCAGTGAGTTCATAGAACACATCGCGGACCTGTGATTCTAAATGATCATAAAAATGGCTAGGATACACATCGCCTAGCCATACTTCTTTTAATTTACCCCAGTTTGTATAACTATTGATTGATGGTAGCAATGACATCTAAATTCCTTTACAATGTATTTAAGAATTCTAATGTCCGAAAAGTTTTAATACCGGTGATTTGCAATGTAGCTCGGGGAACATGGCCGGCATTGGCAGTGGCATGCGGTACATTGAGCCAGTCAAATGTAACAATGTCTCCGGCACGCCAACCCCACCATTGATAGTTGCCAAAGTTCCAAAAATGCCCTGGTTGCCAATCTGTGAGCTGCACAAAGTAACGCACAACTTGGCTGGGGTCCGCAGGCATCCATTTTTCCAGTTTGTCTAGGTGCAGATTCCAAGTTTGTCCAGGATGCTGTACATGTATGCGAGCCATGCATTTGTCCAAACCAAACTGATCAGCTATGCGTTGAAACACAGGATCAAGATCATAGTTTAAGTTTGTGACAACATGATCTCGACTGTAGCCCTGTTGTTCCAGATCATATTCTTCCTGATCATATTCTTCAGACGCACGTTTCAGTGGGTCGTTGTCACGGCCTCGTGTGCGCCAAGTCACTGGTTTTGATGTTGCAATTGCTTGTTGTAGCTGTTGTTGCCAAGCAGGTTCAATGTGTCCCACACGCTCGACTCTATCCCACATTGGATTCCAGCGTTGAGTATCAAAATGATACTGACTTCTAGTTTTTGTTATTTCCCAGTTTGATTTCATATTACTTTTACCTTAACGTCGCTCATGTAATAGTCCTGGATATATTCCAACGGTGGGGTAGCAATGCCTAGTTCACTTGCTAACAATCGGTTGGTTTGTGGCTCTGCGCCGGAGTAGTGTGTCCATGCCCAGCGTATGCCTGAGTTTTGTTTTTTAATAACCTCGGCCATGTATCGCAAATCTCTATAATAGTCAGCATAACTGGGATAAGTGATATCAAAGTGTCCGCACTTTACCCACCAACCCAAGCAAGAGTCATCGCTGCGATGAACCAGCACAATGGGACAATCCACGAACTGTTGGCGCAGATGTCGGATATTGTTTTCGTATGAGAAGATATGGCTTTTGACGATTCTGACTCCTGCAGAGTCTCGGGTAAACGGGTAATCAAAACTGGCCTCCAATTGTTGTCGATTCAGCACGGTTAGGTCTTCGGGCAACGGACATTCCATACCCGGGTCAAAATATGCACCCAGGTGCATGAGTTCCATTTTGCCTGATGCATCGTGGTAATAAGTCCATTCATCGCGGTAGTCGCTGCGATCAATGCTTGAGCTGTAGTAAATGTTTTTTACTACGCTGCTCCATTTAGAGCCTGGAGCGCCGGCTACAAAAATATATTTCATTTGTTGGGTGTAATTCTACGAGCAATAGGTTGCCAAGTTTGTTGTAGCTTTGCCATGCTGGCGCGAACACCGGCAGCACTGTGTTCTGCTGGGGTAATATACATCATGTTTTCTTTAAATTTGGCAGCAGCTTCTGCTGAGCGAATAGCCGGTACAAACTTTTCGTGATACCAGGTTTGTATTTCTTGTGGAGTTCCGGGCGGCAGCACTAGATTCCAACAACCGTGAATGCTGAGCCCCGGGGCTGCTTTCGACATCAACGGAATATGTTCCAGGCCCGGTAGTGGACGAGTGTCAGCAATGCCAATGAACTTGAGCTTGCCTGCTTGCACATGCGGGTAGCCCACAGCCACTGGAGTAACACCAAACTCTACATGACCACCCATGACGTCTAACAACGCCTGTGCTGGCCCTTTGTACATGGCAGTTTGTAGATTATCGCTGCCTGCTGGACTGACTTTGTCCACTAGATATTCCACAGCTAGCTTATGTCCGCCGCCACCAATGGCCACTGTAATCTTTTCACGATTGCGAATGGCAGCTACAAACTCTTCAGGGGTGTTGATCTTGCTTTTGGGATGCGCCCAGAAAGCCAAGGGACTGCGAGCAATGTTGGCCACAGGTTCCAAATCCATGGGATTGTATCGGATCATGCTTGGGTACCAAACTTCAGGAGTAACCCAATTGCTTTGGCATGCTGGTACTGCCACAGTGTGTCCATCGCGTGGCACAGTAACAAAATGGTTGATAGCAATGTTGCCGTCGGCCCCTGGGCGATGTTCAGCAACGAATTTGACCCCAGTTTGTCGCTCCACAATGTCAGCTACAATTCGAAATGATATTTCATTGCCTGCACCAGGTCCATTTGGAAAAACCACAGTAACAGGTTTGGTGGGTTGCCACGCAGAAGCAATGGCCGGTAGTGTGACAGCAAAGATAGCTAAGATTTTTTTGAAGTTCATGATGTTCCCTTAAATATAACAAATTCTCCAGGGCTCTTGCAAATTTTTGCGGCTCTGTGTAAAATTCTACTGTATATATCAAAATATTTATGAATACCAAAATTTTTTCTCTCTTAACAAAAAATTTGCAGACCGCATTTGCTTTGCCCAAGTATGCCGATATTGTAATCGATGCTGACACTGCGGTAGATCAGCTGCCTTGGACTCCTGCACGTTATCGCAAGTTCAAGGATGCTGTGTGGCACGAACTACAGCTGGACTCAGACTATGTGGGCACTGTGCGTAACATCACAGCAGATTTGAGCGAACGCTATACACATCGTTTCTTTGCTGAAATGTGGCGTCCGCGCACAGGTGAATACGATCACTCGGGCTGGGCTCTAGTGGAAGAAATCAACAAACTCAATCCCGAATCGGTATTGGATGTGGGCTGCGGCTATCATCCATTCAAAGGACGCATTCAGAATCTTGTGGGCATTGATCCCTACAATGATGCAGCAGACTACGAAGTTGACATCCTGGACTACAAAGTCAAGCCTGAGAGCCACGATGTGATTATTGCCTTGGGGTCAATCAACTTCAACTCTAGGGACGAAATTGAGCAACGTTTTGCTCACTGTGTGAGTTTGTTGAAACCAGGTGGACGTTTCTACCTACGTGCCAATCCCGGCATCCCACATAAAACAGGTCCCTGGGTTGATATTTTTCCCTGGAGCTTTGAGGTTGTTAAACAACTGGAAGAAACCTACAATTTAAAATTGTTGGAGTTCAAAAAAGAACCTGCTGACCTAGGCAGATTATATTTTGTTTACGAGAAGCTTTGAATTGACGCAATCGATCATTGCTGACAGTGCTTGATCGGTTGTTAGATTTAAAAATTGATCAACGGTTGTCCCGTGATATTTTTCCACTAGAGCAACGTTGCGTTGATGATATTCTGGCAGATAGTGAGCCAGTCTTGAATCATTTTCAACATCAAGCGCAGCGCATAATTTCTCTGACCCAGTCTGACTGTTTTCAAAAAACAACTGCCCAACATCAATCTTGGTATCAATATTGCTGAGACTGGTGTCACTGAGAGCGTTCCATTTTTCGATAACAAGATCTCCCACAGTGACATTGCGTTGGTTGATCCAAGATTCAGCTTCGTGATTGTAAAAATCCTGACGGCCATTGAGATATTTTAAAAACTCTTGCCACTGCTCAGATGTAAAATATCTTGGCGGATTTGAATCCTGTATGCTGTATTTGAAAAACAAAGTTTTAATCAGAAACATGTAGAAGAAAAAGATCTGATATCTTGCTGATGAATACAGCCATATGTGCTGTTTGGCGTTGGGTACAGCAAACCCGCACTTGCTGATTGTGTTACCAGGATGCGTTGACAAGAATAACTTGTCTTTGGTGCCTTGACTGTGATAAGCATATTGATATGTCTGTTGCCAAACATATCGATTATTTTCTAGGCCTTTGACTTGTGTACGAATACAACCTGGATGCAATCCCAGCCACCAAGACAAAAATTCCCCACAGAATCCACCGGAGTAAACAATTAAAAAAACAGATTCGTGGTGTATTAACAGTGTAGGCGCTTCACTTGCCTGCTGCTCTAAGTGCCGCGCCATTGTTGAAACTCTGACTCCAGGAGTTGGCTGTTTTGTTGCCTTTGCGAGCTGACCAATAATAGCCTGCACGATGGCCGGAACAGTCCTTGGTGCAGGGAGATCCCAAAAAGCTCAGTTCGTCCAGTTGTTGTTCATCCTGGACTTTGAGCTTTTTTCTGCGCCGTGTGAACTCTTGTGCTCTCACTTTTTGCTCTGTGGTTGAACAGCAGTGGGCATGTTCTTGTATCTACGAGTGTTGGGATCGTACACAGTCTTCATAGGACCTGCGCCCGCCAGCTTCTTTAAACGCAAAACCATGTCGTCAAAATCCTCGGGGTCGTGACGTCCGCCAATCTTTTCCTGGTCAGCTTCGGCCATGGGTTCTGCTTGTGCCTTGTTGGCAGCAACATAGTCAGCGGCTGTGTCCAAGTAGTCAGTGGCCTTGGTGATCTTCATCTGCACCCACTCAGGCATGTTTTCATTGTCATCTAAAATACTGTCGAGTTTGCGAGCTGCTGCTACAATGGTCTGTAGTTGATCTTTGGCTTGATCACCTTCATAGTCGTACTCACCAGCGTCTTCTTGATCCACTGAGTAGCCATCACTGTCGGTAGCACTTTCCATGTTGGCAATGGGTTTGACAGGTGCGTCAGCAACGTCTTTTTCCAGCTGGCTGATGTCGCCTTCCGCCACACCTTGACCTTTTAGTTGACGAGAAACTGAGTTCAACTGACTTAAACTTACGCTTCTTTCACTGTCTGCGCCCCAGATTAAATCAACGCTCATTGGCTGGCCGTTTTTATAAAAGTGTAATTCGTTGCTGGTTGTTTTGAAATGCTCAGCACCGTAATGACGCAACACCTTTACAGCATCGTTCATTGACACGGTTTCTGCTACGCCCTCCGCCACATCTTGCTCGTCAACTTTAGTCCAAGTTCCGGGACGCTCTAAGTTAGCATAACGCTCATGTTTTCTAAATGCTTTACTGGCAGCAGGATGATCTCCCGCTTGTTGTGCTTTACCGATATCAGCAAAACTTGTATCAACTTTTTTCTTTAGTTCTTGATGACGTTGGATTTTACCAAGCATTGAATGTTTGTCTGCCTCCGCCACACCTTGCTTCTTGGCTTGTTGAATCTTTGCTCGTATGGCTTTTAATTGTCTGCTCAATGGGTCGTTAAATCCAACACGACCACCGTCTTTTACAATTGTGTCAATCTTGTCGCTAATTTCTTTGGCTTTGGCTCTTAATGATGCTAAATCTTCTGAGCCTTCCGCCACACCTTGTAACTTCTTTAACTCTAGTTCTAGTTCTTGCACTCGCAGTTGACGACCTTGATCTCGGGCAATAGCAATAAGATTCTTTAGACTGCGAATACGGTCTGCTTGTTGAGCGTCTTTGGCCATTGGGCTGTAGTCTGCTTCTGCTAAATTTGCCTGTTGAACATAAGATTCTAATTCATCTAGCATTACTTGTAATTCGCCGGGGTCAACTTCGGCAATGATGCTGTCTAAATCACCTTCGTACTCATCCCAATACTGTGCAAAGATAGGACTGTCGTTATAGAAGTATTCTATTTCATCATCGCCAGCACGGTAGATCTTTTGATACAAGGCTTTGATACTATTACCAATATTGCCAGCGCCTTCATCAATGTTGGGATTACGCCAACCCTTGTCTACTTTCTCGTTGTTGCTCATTGACTTCAGCATAGCTTTATGCGCTCTATCCGTCATTTGTTTTGCTGTCAGTGGACGGCCTGTGCTTTCTGGGCCACCCAAATTGTAGTGGTCTCGACTGCCGTACTTGCTGGTTTTCTTGCGATCTCTTGAACCTGTATAACCTTGGCTGTCCATTTCTGCCACACCTTGTTGTTTCTGACGCCATACACTAGAGTTCTTTAGTCTACTAGTCGAGCCCCAGGCAATGCTACGACCGTTGAATACAAAAATCAACTTGTTTAGCACTACAGCCGGGCTATGTGAGTCTGAACCAAACTCTCCGGAAACATCACCAATCTTACGAGCACCTTTAGACTCTAAGAACTTCCAAAACTTTTCCACAGCCTTGGCTTTATGCCATTTAGGTTGATCTTCTGGCTTTAAGTCACGGTCAATGAAAATGTATCCAGGATCTTTGTATCGTGAACCGTCACCGCGAGTCCACATTCTCATACCAGGATTTTTGTAATCCATTGGGTAGTATGGGCTTCCGCTCATTTGTGTGTTAAACTCAGAGATTAAGCCTCTAATAAAATCAATGGTATTAGACTCATCAAGTTGGCCTTCCGCCACACCTTCGTTCTTGGTCTTGTTGCCCCAGTTGGCAGCACCTTTTTTACGACACTGAACTAAAGCACCTGATGCATAAGCACTTGGCCATACTTTGTAGCGACTGCGAACTTTATTGTAGCAGGCATCTTTCTTTTCAGCCAACAGCAGGTCTGAAAAAGCAGGACCGCCGCACTCAGGGCAGTTTTGTTGGCCTTCATTTATGACTTGATTGATTTTCATTTTTTCTTGGTAGCCACGTTGATGGCTGCTCCTTTACGTTCGGGGTTGGGGTCTTGGCGGCGTTTACGTGCTGCGGCACTTGCGCGACCTTTTTTGCCCAAGCTGTGCGCCTTGGCAGCTGGCAAACACTTGGGCTTGCCCTCAGATTCTGAACCGCGGGCACAAGCACCGCGAATCTTTCAGTCGGGTCCAAAACGAACCCATTTTTCCTTAAACCACTTGCGCAGATCCTCTTCCAGCTCGGCTTCGCTCACAGGTACACAGTTGGGAACTTGACGTCCGCCTTTGTTTTTCATACCAGCTTGGCGATAGCCTTTCCAGCAGCTTTCGAGGATCTCTCTGTATCGCATTATCTGATTCCTGCCAAGCTCTGAAGCATCCGACTTTCTGTGGTGGGCTCGTGAATTTTCTTGGGCTCGATACCAGCGGCTGAACGAACATCATTGAGTTCTTCGTTGTGCGTGCGACGATATTCATTAGGCGTGCAAGGCACAATCTTGGCGAACGTATCTTCGTCCCATTCGTAATCTTTGCCTTCGTAACGCATGGTCCAATCACCTGGTTCAAACTCTGTGAGTGTGCCCAGGTCAGTCAGCAAGTCTTGAATTTGTCCTGGTACAGCACTGCGACGACGCAGTTCAACGTACACTAGATATCGACTGGGTTTGATTTCGCCAGGGCTACGATCAGCATCCAGCACAAAGTCATAGCCCTTTTCGAACCATGACACTAGATCCTTGGCAGCTTGTAGGTCGCGCACAAAAAAGCTCACTACCACAATGTCAGCATCGTCGCCCATTTTAGAGCTGAACTCGTCGATGTGAATGGTACTCTTCATCATACCATCCATGTCTTTGTATTGTAGACCTTCTAACAAATTCTTAAACATTATATGGCTCCTGGTGCTGCGGGCTGTTGCTGTTGAGCAGACAAGTCCTGCTGTGCGTCAGCGGCAGCAGCATCGCTTTGTGACTCTTCTTTGTCCAGATCCTGCTCATAGGCTTGATCCAGTTCGTCTAGATCAATTTCTTGATCCTCCATCTCAATTGAGCCAGTCTTGATGTCATTCATCAAGCTCTTGGGCATGACAATTTCTACCAACCACACAGGCTTTTCAACAATCTTGGCTTTCTTGGTACCTGGCTTGTAGTCTGAAGGATCGTTGATCTTGATAGGGATCTTGATCATTTTCTTTTGATAGCTTACATCGCAGTCAAACGGCAGTAGTCGCTTGGCGCCACGTGGGTCGGGCATGAGCTTTTCGGGCCACATAAATGTACAAGTAACGCGGTACTTGCCAACTTCAGGACCGGCCACTAGTTCGCCGATTTCCCAGTTTTTGAATGCATAGATATCTACTTCGTCGAGCACACGCTCGAAGTCCAGCAGCGTGGTAATAGTACCCTCGCTCATGTAGATATCGCGGATATTGTCGGCGACCTGCCAATAATCTTCGTGGTTTTTAAATAGCTCTTTGTCCATGGTCATATATTTACCATTGTGGGACTCAAGCCAGATTTTGATGTTGCTGGGTGGTTAGCCTAATATTTAGTCCAAAAATCCAGAGAAATCTGTCCACATAATTCTCACGAACCGTGATCCGTAAATATCTTGGTCCACATAACGGACACAAGGAGAAAACACTTTGAGTAGAAACCGCGCTGCGAAAGCACAAAACAAACGTATGGTACAGACACAAGAGAACACTATCAGCTTTAACCAAGCTCCAGCTAAGGTGGCACAACGCCGCATAGACTTGATCCCTCGAACACGAAATCAAGAACGCTTGGTGCTGGCTCTCTTGGACGCCGACCAACACATTGTTGTGACCACTGGCCCTGCAGGTACAGGTAAAACTTATCTAGCCATGCAGGCAGCAGTAAAAGCATTAAGAGAAGGAGATTGCGATCGCATAGTATTAACACGCCCAGCGGTTGGCGTAGAGGGAGAACAACACGGTTTCCTCCCTGGTAACCTAGTTGCCAAAATGGAACCATGGACTCGACCATTGTTGGACGTCATGCGGGAATATTACCGCCCTCAGGACATTATGGCCATGATAGAAGATCAGGTTGTAGAAATTGCGCCTCTGGCATTCATGCGCGGCCGAACCTTTAAAAATTCGTGGATTATTGCTGACGAAATGCAAAATGCAACACCAGCACAGGCAAAGATGCTCATGACACGCATTGGTTCGAATTCTAAGATTGTAATCACAGGTGATGTTGAGCAAGCTGATCGCAACTCAGGCGACAACGGCTTGATGGACCTGGTAGAAAGATTGCAGTCTTCCCCGGTGAACGGTATCACAGTTTGCCCCATGGAAAACCGCGACGTTCAGCGACACAAGATCATAGGAGAAGTGTTAAAGCTCTACAGTAAATAAAAAAGCGCCTTCGGGCGCTTTTATTTTGGTTCTGTTATCAGTTCAAACAGCTCTTTCCAGTTTTTTACCACTGGATAAGTGCATTTGTGGTGCATGTTGTGACCGTGTTCCATGAGCACACTGTTTAGGCCCATGTCGTGCCCAACATCGGCATTTTCGGGCTTGTCTTCTACCCACCAGCATCCTGAGCCTGCGTACTCTTCCAGTGCGTAGTTCTTGTCTGCGCCGGTATCCAGACAAACAATACGCTCAAATGCTGTGTCGCCAAACAACTTTTTCAAGTTCATTTCGCGGAGTCGTTGAGCATTGATGTCTCGGCTCAAGCTAGTGATGCAGTGAAACACATAGCCATGCTCTTCGTGCAGGCGTTTGACATAGTACATGGCATCGCGCAGTGGGGGCAAGAATCCAATGCTGGCTGATTCATTGAACATGCGGATCAGCTTTTTAGCTTGGTCCTTGCTGATATTGTAGCGTTGACCAATATCATATTGAAATTGGCCTCCGTCCGCTGCCTCGAAGCCGTGTTGCTCCATCCAGATTGCAAAAGCGTACTCCCAGTTACACAGTACACCATCGCAATCAACTAGGATTAGCTTGTGCGGGTTGTGCTTCTGGTTCTGTGGTTGATTCTTCATTTTTTACAATTTCGTAGCCGTTTTCGGCAAATAGTCGTTTGATGATGTTTTCGTAGTGTTGCATGTAGTATTCTACAATGCGGTGGAAGTCCTTGGGCACACTCACACCGCCCATTTGACATTTTTCTACTTTGAGTGTTTTGAAGTCAAGGATAACGTTGGCTGTTTGGATATCGCGTGTCTTAAGACGCTTGCTGACTTCCATGGCTTCGTCAATCTCGCCGTTGGGTTTACGGTAGTAAGTAAGGATTAGGTATCTCATTGGATTTGACTCAATTCAATTAGTGTTGCACTCAGGTTGATTTCTGTATCAGCCACTGAGTTGTTGTTTACTAAACCATTGCGAATAATCACAATAGCTTGGTCTTGACGCTCTGGAGTATCGCCCCAAAGCTCTAGATTATCGTACATCCAACGAAAAATGTCTTCGGCTTCTTCGGGATTGGCGTTTTGACACAGCAGGGTACGTGCTTGACGGATTTGTCCCTTCTTGAACAAGTCCACAGCATCCAGTTTCCAGTCACGTGCTGAACGATCTGCTTCGCCTGGGGGCACAAGTTTACCTGTTTGGCTGTTAAGTTGCACTAAGTTCAAGCATTTGCGCAGATCGGGATAAGTTGCTTTGACATAGCTATCCAAGGTGTCCAATTCAAACTCAACGCCTTCTGTGACCAACACAGTGGCAACTCTAGCAGTAAACTCTGTGTGATCTGTTTTGGTAATGTGGAAACCTTGACAACGACTGTGGATTGGACTGATGATCTTGTGCGGATAGTTACAGGTGAGAATGAAACGCACGGTTTGGCTGTAATCTTCCATCAAGTTACGCAGTGCAGGTTGCACCGAATCCTTGTTCATGTAGTCAGCTTCGTCAATCAGCACAACCTTGAACTTGCCAAACGGCATAGTTTGACAGAAGCTGATCAGCTTGTCAACCCACTCAATCTTACGTGCTTCTTTTGAACCGTTGGCGTACATGACATCATATTCATCTACGCCTAGTTCATTGATCAGCATCTTGGCCAGTGTGGTCTTGCCTGTGCCTGCTGAACCACTCAGCATCAAGTGCGGAATTGAGCCGTCTTTGATCCATTGCTGTACTTGATCTCGCTGTGCATCGTCAACAAAAACGTAACCATCCACTGTGTTAGGACGGTACTTTTCTACCCATAGTTCTTTCATGCGTATCTGCTTCCTGGTTGACCTGGATCATTTGATCCAGTACATTCTAAGTTGTGGTCTGTGGAATGTGGGCAACGTTTGTTGCCGCACTTGGGACAAACAATCATCCTGGTCATAACATAGGGAAAATGCCCTGACTCGTCTTTTCTGTCCTTGTTACAATTATAGCAGAAACACTGAGACTTCGCACTCGTTTCGGTAAACATTATGTGCGGCCCGGGGGCAGTCGGTCTGTACCTAATTGACGCTCAAACGAGCTTTGTGTTTTCAACTCGTCGGGCAGCGGCGGAGGCACATAACGGGGTTTTGGTTCCTTCTTACCAAAAATGGTATCAAGGCGATTGTTGAGCTCCTCGATAGGAATGCTCAGTGGTCTTGGTCTGCTTCCTTTGCTCATACTAGTTCCTCTACAATTCCTAAAATCTCTGCTGCAATAAGAAACGCCCCGGCTAGCACAATGCTTTGTGGCCAGATTAACGCAATGCCGGCTGCAATACGAGTGGCGCTTTTGACAAGGCTAACATAAAAATGCCCCTTGCTGGTATCTTTGGGTTGAATATCAATCATAGGTTTATGGTGCGGACAACGTCCTTGGTTATAGTCACAACTAGGCGAATAGTCTTGACGACAAATATTACACTTCATAGGCTGTTGATAACAGATTTGAATCGTTCAAAGGATTCTGGATCCATGCACATATCCAGTCTCGCTTGCTCGTACTCGGTGTCTCTGATGCTGTTGTCGTAAGTGGTTGTGAGCTTCAAATGCACCCAGCCACTATGAGCTGAGTTTTGCATTTTGGATACCGACAAGTATGTGTTGATACCGCCGGCTTCGCTGATTAGTTTCTTGATCATGTTAATTGTGCTGCATCCAGCTGGGTTTGGCTTCTACGTGAATAGCTTCTGAGAACGTAACGTCCTGTGGCAGTTCATCGGATTCCATCATGATGTCTTTGGGGTCAACTCTACGGAGAGTGACCTTGCCAGTTTCGTCTTCGATTTCGATACCGCGAGTCCAACGTCCGTGTTCCACACAGATCCATGTTCCAACTTTGACATCCTTTTGATCTGGTCCCACAGCATACACACGGCCCCAGCGAGGGCGAATACCTGAACTCTTGCCGTTGTCTTTGACAAGAACAATGCCGCCTGTGCTTAGCCGTTCGTCAAAGTTCATGTCCGAAACAATCACGTGATTGTTTAGTGGCTTGAGCTGATCTCGATTGATGCGATGTGGTTCAAAAGCTAGTTTGCTCATTTTCGTCCTTGATTGGGATTGATAACTTGTTTTTGGTATTGTTGATTGACTTGATCAGTTTTTTTACTGATCACACGATTCATGTCGTCTACTAGATCGCCGCGAGCATTGACCTTCATGTTGCCAACAGCTCGCACAGTTTCGTTCTGCAAACGGAGACTGCTCATATCAACAGTTTTGCCCATTGCGGTTTTGTATGTTTTATTAGCCATTGTATTGCTCCTTAAAACAATATTTAACGCAGAAACTCCGCAGGATCTAATTCATAGTATAGACTGTTGACGCGATGTACGCCCAACTTGTAAAGAACAAAGCTTGCAACACTAGAACCTCGTCCCACGCCCCAGATCAATTTATTCTCGCGCATTGTGTCTACAAGATAGACCAAGTAGCGTAACAAGTTAAAAAGGTCTCGTTCCTGGAACAACAACAGTTCTTCGCCGCAGCGTTGTAGCTCTGCAGAGTTTTCACATAGACTCAGCACATACTCAGCAATGTCTAGTTGCTTGTACTTTTCAGGCATAAACCAATTGTGCTGACAACGATGATCGAATTGTTCCACAGTTTCTGCGTCTCTAGCCAGCTCGTCATAACGAATAAACACTGGTACATTTTCCAGTATCGTTGCAGCAGTTTCGAGATCCACAGTGTCATCTACCATGATTCGTTCAATGGCACTGATTTCGTGCCCTTGCATGTAGAAGTGAATTATGTCACTGCTGCCGAATATAGGCTCACCAAACTTGTTAGTTTTCATTTCTTGGGAAATTTGCATAGACCACAGTGTTGGCAGTGTGCTTGACTTCTTCGGGCCACTCTAGTCCGTATTCATGCCAGCCGGTGGTTGTAACCTTTACTACATTTTCTGCCACAGGATCTATTTCAATAGTTTCGTGTTGCACACTGGGATAATTCCACCAACCATCGTTGGAAAACGGACCCAGTGCATCTTCTTCGTCGTGTAGATACCAAACTTGATCGCCTAGTGTGCTTTGAATATCCAAGCTGGTAATAACCATGCGACCTTCCATGATGGCATTGAGCTTGCAGTATAGCATCATGCCAACGATCTGGTCTACAGGTTCTTCGGGCAATGTAGTAACATTGATGCCCAACAAACTCATCATTTCAGCTTTTTCTTTGGCGGCCTGATTGATAAAAACAGTGTTTTCCAATTCACTCCATACAAAGCACTTGATTCTGTTCATTGCAATGTTGGTCTGTTCAGCATCTGTGGTCTTGGTAACCAAGTTCAAGCTCACACTGTATTGATTCAGTTGCAGCAAGTTATCGTAGTAGATACCAGCAACAAAGTCTAGATCGTATTGTAGTCTGACGTTCATTTGATATTGATTTTGTCTGCGTGATTAGGCACTCCAGCACGTTCGCTAGCGTCTCTAATACGTTGTTGATATTTGCTTTGGTAGCTTTCCAAAGCCATTCTAATCTGATTACAAAGATGCCCGTTGCCGGCTTGAGCAGCAATGCTGAGCTTTCGATTGAGCTCGCTGATTTTGGTAGTGAGCTCTTCTTCGGTAAGAGAGTCGAGATTGCCAATTAACGGATGTTCCATGATTGTATTATATCACAGAACACCCGCAAAGTCAAAGAAATTGGTTATGCCCAGCTGCCCACAGAAACCATACCACTAGTGCCCAACGGAACCAATTTGATATAGCTGTTGGCCAACACAGTAGGTGCGCCGCCTGGTGCAGCTGAGTATTGGATCTGCGGTGTGAATGACCCAGAAGCATTGGTTTTGACGATTCCACGTAGAATCACAGTGATGTTTTCAGTTGCGCTGGTACTGGCTCCAGTGACCACAGTTGCTGTAGCGCCAGTTCCGTAGATTCGACTCACAGCGCCCAAGGTATTACCACTAGTGCTGGTAGTGTCAGCAGTATAGGTCATGCTGGTCAGTGTACCGCCCAACGAAAACAGTGTACTCAATGTGTGGCTTGTGGTGCCCGCAGCACGAGTAATGTAGTACACAGCTTCAAACATATAAGTGGTACTAGCGTCTAGTGTAATAGCAGCAGGTGTGCTAAACACGTTTTGAGCACTAGAGCTGTCTGACAGTGTGTTGTTGTTGGCTTGTACACGAACCGAAACTGATGGTGAAACACCGCGACGGTTTGCAGTCGGGGTCGAGTAAAGAACCACACCGTCATATTCGATTGCACCAGCTGCTGGAGTAGTTAACACATCGCCGGCACTGAATTGCAAGGATGCGATAGAAGTAGTGCCTATGTTGGGTCGGATTCTAGAGTTTGTAAAACCAGCGTTTACGTTGCCAGTAGCTGCAACGTTACCAACAACCACGTTTCCGCCAATGACGTTGCCGGTTGCGCTGACACTGCCGGCAGTTCTAATATTACCGCCGGTGATATTGCCAGTTGCAATCATTTGCTGACTAGAAACAACGTTGCCTGTGGCGCTGATAAAACCAGTACCGCCTGATCCAGCTACAATGTTGCCGGTAGCAGTGACGTCGTCAACTTGTAGATCCGCAGCTGAGAAGTTAGTCAACGCACGGTTCAAGTCAAAAATAGTAACAGTGGAGCCGCCATCATATGTGCCAAATGCAAATTCGTAGTAGCCTGCGCTGCTGAAGCTGATTGTACCTGCACTGTAACCTTGTAAGCCTGAGGTGCCTAGTGTAACACTGCCGGGCAATGTGACTGTGTGTGCAGGGTTTGTAATATTGATCTGTAGTTTGATGTAACCGTAGCTGCCAGCGGATGGCCAATTACTAAATCCCAAAGTAATGTTGCCAGTTGTACTAATGCTCTGGTAGTGACCGCTGGCATAGTTAACGTTGATAGACCCGCTGCTGGTAGAAATAGTAACTTTTGATGCGGAAAAATCTTGAATCTTTGCAGCATAAATCAAGTTGTCCAACATGTTGTTGTCAAGTGTACCGCCGACTAAGGCGCTTTTGAGAACTGCCTTGGCCTGCAAATCATTGATCTCTTCCTCAGCGTACTGGAAATTCACTTTGGTGTTAGTGAAGTTATCACGAAAACCTTGTGAATTGTTGTCTTGTCCAGCTACTGGGTATGAGCCGTCAATGTTGTTCGGGTTAATATTACTTGCCATTTTTTATCCTTGTTACACCAAAATGTTCTGTTTGGGGAATACCAAATATTTATCGTAGGTATCTCCTGGGTTATAGGTATCTATCGGTTCGATAAATTCCATACTACCTTGGTCAAATGTTGTTTCTGTGGTAACCACAGTAGCAAACGGTAGCCAACTGACTCGAGTAAAGCCTGTGCCAGGGTTTAGGGGTCTGTACAGCTGGGCACTGCGATACTGCGAACCTCTGCTGATTTGCACAAATTGGTTAGGTGCAGTTTGTGTTTCCAGTGTCAATGACACTAGTTGAGTAACAGCGTCTACACTGATTCTCCATATTGCCATTCTATAGTTTCCAAACTCAGCAATCAAGCTGCCGGTATCGGTGGTCAGCGTTACTGGGCTAGTTCCGCCAGCAGCGGCAGTAATTTTGAAATGTGTAGAATCAACTATTTCGTAAATGTAGTAGACTTGATTTCCTGTACCAAACGGCACAATGTTTCCAAATGCTGAGCCGCCGGTAAACCATACTATGTCTCCTACTGCCATGTCTGCTGTGGAATCGCAGGTGATTTCGTTTGTGGAAGACGAAGTGGCTGTGCATATTGCCTGGGATCCACCTGGCACAGTTTCCGAGTTGTCAAAGCTTCCAGGGTCTCCATTGAATGCATTGGTAGCCGGATCTCGACCGCCTGAGCCGTTGTCAATAAACAGCGGGTCGTATTCGTCGCCAAAGAAAGTTGTAGTGTCTTGCCAGGCTTGATCCGTTGTAGAATAGCTGGATCCTGGTGGACCATCGTAATCTTGTTGTTTAACAAACACAATGGTATCACCGTTGATCTGGCTAATTTGTCCGTCAAGTCCGCCGAGATTACTAATATACTCTAGTGTACGTCCGTCAACATCACTAAATGCAAGGTTAGTTGCTATACTAACGTTTCCAACAAACTGATATCCTGAGGTATTGAATCGATCAAACGTTGTTAAACTAGGTTGTGGAGTCCAGTCTTGTGTAGTGGTATTCCAGTTTCTACTCAATGCACGGTCTAGTATGTAGCGGTCAACTTTGAAGTCAACAACGTTGAGGCGTTGTCCAAACTGTGATGTTAGGTAGTATGCAATTTGTTTGCTGCGACCTGGGTTGGTGTAGCAAAGTACCCAGGCAGGAGTAAAGCCCAACACACGACCGTTTTCTTGCTTGCTAGTCATCCACAACGGTAGTCCTGTAGATATCTGACCCACAGTATCAATTACTTGATCGCGCATGTTGACCAAGCTGTTGGGATACACTTCACGTATGGTTTCCCCAGTCACAGGATCAATGATAGAATAGGGTAACGATACGATCTTGTCAACACTTTCGCCAGCATTGTTTGTTAGATTGTCAATGATTTTGCTATACACAATTTCATATACAACGTTTCCGTTGCTGTCCAGGGCCTGTGCAGTTTGAATTTCTCCAAGCGTTAAGTTTTTCCAGTAGTGATTGAGATACAAACTTTCAACATAGACTTCTAATGCATCTGGCGCTAAACCAAAGGCATGTTGATATGTCACACCTGTGGCTTTGCCAAAGTTAGGGTCTGTGGGCCTGAAGATGTATTCGGGCACAAATATATCTTCGTCATTGAGCAAGGTGGCTATCAGTTCTCGATCATTGGCAGGCGGCATTGCCTGTACATACAAATTCTGGTACGGAGCATTGTACTCACGGATGACTCGCATGGTGAATGTCTTGAACACACTAACTACGTCTCTAGTTCCTGTTGTTCTCATCACAACAGAGAATGTTGCACCTGATCCCGGACCTGAAATCTCTGTCAATGTGGCCGGACCTGTATAGCCAGCACCTGAGTTGATTACTTCAACCGCAGTAATTGCCCCGCTGACAATGGTGATGTTGCCTACTTGTGCTTGAACAGCACTGGCACCAATTGGTGTGTTAAATTGCAATACTGGCGGGTTAAGACTGCTGTAACCCGAACCACCATTGGTAACAACTACTTCGCTGACGTTGTACAGTATTTGTTGTGTGTCGGGTGCATAGGCATTGACTGTAAATGTAAACTGACTATCCCATGTGGTTTGATTGTTGTCAAACGTTGTAGCACCAAGGTCAATAGCAAAGGTGTTAAACGTAACTCTTCCTGCAATCTCTCCTGTGGGTAACAACTGAAGTCCAGGCGGCAAGCTGTTGAAATCCCCAGAAGCCAATTTGTAAGACAGTGCTCGTCCTCCGCGGTTCACAGCTTCTACTTTAAACAAGCTGGTGCTGCCATTGATGATACTGCCTAAGTTACTGTCAGTGAGCCAAGTAATTTCACTGTCGATATCCCCAGTGATTGTAAGAGTAAACGGAAACGGTGCACTGGCAACTAGCACGCCTGCTGACATCAATCCCACACTGGTAGTAAGTGTTAGTGGTGTAGTTGCACTGGTACTAGCAGCTACACTGAATTCAAACTCGTTGTAAACATGCAGAACATAGTATATGGTTTCGCCTGCTGTACTAAGGCCTCCCAGTGCTGTACCCGATAACTTGATAGGAATATACAAGGGTTCAGGATTGGATGAGAACCAGTCAGACAGCCCAGCCAATGGCGCAGTGCTGACACAAGTGATTCGATTATTGGCTGCAGATGTTGAAACGCACTCAACAATGTCCCCAACGGGCTGAGTTTGGTATACAACAATGTTAAAACTGTACTCAACTTCGGTGGTGCCTTGATCGGGTATTTCGCCGTAGAACCAACCAGTTTCAGGATCTAAAATCAAGCCCGGTGGCAAGCCTGCACCTTCGTTGACGTTGATAGCATAACTGATTTGTGTAGTATCGTAGTCGTCGCCGATAAACTGATATGCGTACTTGTTGTCACTACGAATGGTGCCAAGGTTACTAGGCATAGCATTGACCAAGAACGGAGCACGGTTGGTTGTTTCATCGGCTGTGATGAACCCGTTGTCTGCGGTAAAGGTTGTGTTGTCTGCGGTCATCTCATTGCGAGAATACACAAACATTGTAAACGTTCTTAGATCACTGCTTTTTCCATCACTGACTTCCAGTGTAAACTGGTAGTTTCTACTGATAAAGTCCACAATAAAGTCATATGGCTCTGTGTCTGTGGATGTTATGTCATATCCAGGTGTTTGGTCCAGCGGAGTTGCTGGGCGGATATAACCACTGATTAGACCCGACGGGCTAACTGTCAAGCCCGGTGGCAATAAACCGGAAGCGAGAGAAACAACATTTACTTCATTGGGGTCTTCGTCAATGTAATTAATCTGTATGTTTACACGGTCACCATCGTAAAACGACCCAATGCTGCCTGCAGGTGTTGTGAATTTTGGAACATCGTTACCTGTGACTGTGATTGTAAAGGTTCTGTCTGAAATTCGATCCACAGTGCCCAACACAGTTTTGGTATAGCCTCTAACTGCAAATTTGCTGGTAACGTCAAACGCGACATCTCTTGGTACACCCTGAAGGCTTGCTACAGCTTTGGGAACACCAACCACAGATCCGTTGTCTGCAATCTGCAAACCGTTTGGTAAACTTCCAGCGATTAGTTCGTAGTAAACGTGCTGCGAAAATATTGCAGTTAGATTACCTGTGCCGGTTGTCAGCGCCATTGGTGCCGTGTCGAACTCGCTCATGCTGACTCTGAACCGAGTAGAATCAATAACGTCAAACACAAAATAACGAACGTTTTCTTGCAAACCACCAAACACATTGCCGTCAACACTGACGAATTCTACCTGTAGATTTTTGTACAATCCTGCGGTACTTGTGCAAGTGATTGCGTTGTTAACAGACGAGGTTGCGGTGCAAGTTGGTCTGTTGGACAAAGGCTCCGTAAATGCTCTCAACGATTGTTGATAGTATACACCTTCGGGTATGACTCCCAAACTACCTGCGGGAGTGATCCATTGTGGTTGTGCCATATTTCAAAGACCTTAGTTGAGGAAAACCCAGAACGAACCAGTCCAACCTTTGAATCGACCGCTGGTTGTGTTCAAATAAATGGCACCTGCTACAGGACCAGCTGGATCCGAAGCTGAGTTTGGAACCACTAAGAACGGTCCGACACCTGTAATAACTGATCCAGTGATGTTGCCGGTTGCACTAACCAGTCCCGGGGTGTTGATGTTGCCACCGTTGATGTTACCCGAAGCATTTAGCACAGAAACAACGTTACCGCTCAAGCTCAATGTCGCACCTCTAATAGCAGAGGTAGAAATAACGTTGCCGCCACTTACGTTGGAAGTTGCAATTAAGTTAGTACCAGTGATATTACCAGATACATTAGTAGCAGTGACAATATTGCCGCTGAGGCTAAGTGTATCACCTGTAATTGCAGCAGCGGAGTTTATATTGCCGCCGTTTATGTTGCCAGTGGCACTGACCAAGCCCACAGTATTGATGTTGGCACCAGCAATGTTGCTGCTGACATTCAGCGCAGTTATGACGTTGCCACTTAAACTAATAGCAACCGTATTAACGTTGCCTGAAGTTAAGTTACCTGTGGCACTGATCAATCCCGCAGTATTGATGTTTCCGCCGTTTATGTTGCCAGTGGCTGAAACCAGGCCGGCTGTGTTGATGTTGCCTGCTCTAACGTTGCCAGTGGCTGAAACCAGGCCGGCTGTGTTGATGTTGCCACCGGTGATATTTCCTGTTATAGACGCCAGGCCTGGTGAAGTTAAATTGCCGCCAGCGATGTTGCCAGTGACGTTCAAGTCACTGATAACGTTACCAATCAAGCTCAAGCTGCCTGGGGTAATGATGTTACCACCAATGATGTTACCAGTTGAACTCAGTACCCCAACAGAACGCACGTTGCCAGCATCTACGTTGCCAGTAAGGCTTATTGTGGCGCCTTCGATACCGCCTACTACAACATTACCGTAAGCTGAAACAGTAACTATCTCGTTGGTGATACCCACTTGCGTAGCCAACAGCATCTTACCAGCAGAGTCGTCGTAGCCCATGAATGCTGATTTTTCGCTGCCAGAATAGTACCATAGCTGTGTACCGCGATCCTTGCCATCGTTGACAGTGAGAGGGGTGTTGTTGGCGCCTCGTCCCAAACTAATGATCGGATCTTCTACAGTCAAGTTAGTTACGTTGTTGTAATTTAGATCACCGTCAACAGTTAGGTTACCCGAAATAATGGCGCTGCCAGTTACAGTTAAATTACCGCCTGTTGTTAAGTTACCGCCAGTTACAGTTCCTGCGGCGCTGACAGTACCGGCAGTAGAAATACCACTGCCGGTGATTGTACCAGATGCGGATACGATTCCTGTAGTAACATTGCCGCTGACGATGTTACCGGCTGCACTGATCTGTCCAGTGGCTCGTAAGTTGCCCCCAGCAATGTTGGCTGAGCTTGTGATATTACCGGTGGCTGTGATCAGCCCGTTGGCTGTGACATTGGTTGTGGTTATGTTTAAAACGCCAATGTTGCCAGTGATGTTGGTTGATCCCAAAACATTAAGATCTTGTACATTGGCCAATGCAGCAATTGTGAGATTTCCTGCTGCAATATTTGCACTGGCTATAACATTGCCGCCAGTGATGTTACCTGACGCACTGACTGTAACACCTGTGACCCGATTAGTAGCATCAACGTTGGCAGCACCCACGGTACCACCAGGTACGCTGAGGTCTGTGCCAGTAATCACACCGCCTGATGTAATTGCGCCAGACGCAGTGATCAATCCTCCAGTGACTAAGTTACCACCAGTGATGTTTCCAGTGGCGCTGATGCCTGAAGATGCAGAAACGTTGTTTGAATTTACGTTACCGTTTCCGCCCAATGCATTGCTAACGTTGAGGAAGTCGAGAGTTCCCACAGTTTGCAAAGTGGAATTTACCACGTTGGCACTGAGTGTGGATCCTACCAGCAGTGTGGCATTACCTACAGAAACAATGCCCGAAAGTCCAGCGCCGTTGCCCACAAAGAATTGGGCTGTTATATTAGCTGAAGAAGTAATGTCCCCGGTGGCTGCAATTTCTCCAGCAGTTAACAAATTACCGCCAGTGATGTTTCCAGTTGCATTGATTTGGCCGCCAGTGTTGAAGTTTGAAGCCAGTGCGTTACCGGATGCGCTGACAGTGCCGCTGGTGTTTAAATTCCCCCCAACTACGTTGCCAACTACACTGAGGTTAGTCAATGCACCAACAGCAGTCAAAGAGCTAGAAGTAACGTTGGCGCTTAGTATGTTTCCTACGATGTCACTAGCAGTGGCCACAGAAGTAACACCAGTAAGTTGACTACCATTACCGATAAACAGGCCTGCGCTGACAATGTTACCAGTTGCACTGATAATGTTGGCCGCAGTAGTTCCTACTATTGTAGCGCCGGTGCCCGATACTACAACAACGTTGGCAACGTTGCCGCTGCTGATTGTGATCACACTATCTTCAGCTACTTGAACGTTGGAGCTACCATTAGCAATACCACTTACGCCGCCGATATTAAACAGTTCTGTAAAGTTTTCATTGGTCTTTTCAAAAGCTGTGCGTAATGGATCGCCTGTGCCGTCGTTGGCTACATTGCCTACGTTAATTACTTGCTGTACCATAAATTAGAATCCTTGTAGTCTATTTACCTAAAACACTTGGGGCGTCCTACACATGCGATCCCTGCTAAATATGAGCAGTTGGAGTGATCAATGTCATATATCATTAATAATAGTCGAGGCAACATTGTTGCTGTAATCCCTGATGGTACAGTTAATCAAGGTGCTACAAGTCTGAGTCTAATTGGCCAGGGCGTAACCAGTTACGGTACAGATCAGAACGAAAACTTGGTGTTTTTACTGGAAAACTTTGCAGCGCCGTCGGCACCTACACAGCCTATTTTGGGGCAGCTTTGGTATAAAAGCGACGAAGATACCCTCTATGCTTATAACACTGCAAACACATGGCAAGCTTTGGTCAGCGAAGCATATGTGCAGGCACAAAAAATAAGTCCAGCATTTAGCGGCGTTCCCACTGCTCCTACTGCGCCTGCTGGTACAGCTAATACACAGATTGCTACCACAGCTTTTGTAACAAACAGTCCACAGCTCAGTGGCGTTCCTACTGCCCCTACAGCGTCTACAGCCACTGCCAACACTCAGATTGCTACCACAGCTTTTGTTAAAAATGTTACCAATGCTCTTGGCACAATGAGTCAGCAAAACGCCAACGCTGTTGCAATCTCGGGCGGAACCATAGCAAACCTGTCTGCCCCATTAGCTGTAGTATCCGGTGGCACTGGCGCTAATTCTGCCGAAGTTGCTAGAACCAACCTGGGCATTGGCAGCATTGGCGTACAAAATGCCAATGCTGTTGCAATCTCAGGCGGAAATGTTGTGGGACTCTCGGCGCTGGGAATTGCTTCTCCAGTATCTGGTCCTGTGGTCAGCACCGGCGGCTTGTTTGGTGCAGTATCAACTCTGCCTATATCACAAGGCGGTACAGGCGCCAGCAATGCCCCTGATGCTAGAACTAATTTGGGCTTGGGCACAGGTGCGCTAATCAATACAGGCACAATTGCCACACAGAATGCTGACGCAGTAAACATCTCAGGCGGAACAATAACTGGAATTACTGACCTAGCTGTGGCTGATGGTGGCACAGGTGCCAGCACCGCAGCAGGCGCTAGATCAAATTTAGGTGCAGCAGCATCGGGCAACAACACAGATATCACCAGCATCACTGGACTAACCACCCCGTTGGGTGTTCTATACGGCGGAACTGGACAGTCTGGGCTCGTGCCCAATGCCATTGTAATTGGCAATGCTAGTTCATCTGTAAAGTCAGTTAGCCCTGGTGCAGCAGGCAACGTGCTGATCAGTACAGGCACTGAGTGGGTTTCGCAAGTATTCCCTGACGCTGGCGGCACAGTGACCAGTATTGCGCTGATTGCTGGCAATGGTATTAATCTTGACGGAACCAATCCTATTACCAGCAGTGGCAACATCACAATTACCAACACAGGTATCACAAGAATTCAAGGCCCTAATGCCATAGTTCAATCATCGGGTATTACTATTGTAGGCAATGGAGTAAGTCAAAGCGGCAATGTGTTTACATTCAGTGCCATTGGTGCCGAAGGTCCACAAGGTCCCAAGGGAGACAAGGGCGATGTTGGTCCACAGGGTCCACAGGGCCCACAGGGCACGCCTGGGGCAACATATACATTGCCCACTGCGTCTAGCTCAGTGTTGGGCGGCGTGAGGATTGACAACTCAACCGTCAAACTCAACGGCAGCAGTCAGCTTTTTGTCTCGCCGGCTACTACCAGTTCAATTGGTTTGGTCAGACCAGATAACTCCACAGTGAGGATCGATGGTAGTGCAATACTTTCTGTACCCACAGCAACTACCTCAGCCAAGGGTGTTGTGCAGCCCGATGGTATCACAATTACTATCAACCCCAGTGGTATAATTTCTGCCGCTGACAACAACACATACGCTATCACTTACGGAACCTCGGTGAACTGTGTGGGCTTCTCAAACATTATCAGTCAATGGGATTTCAGCACAAACTACTTTGATGTGTTCCCTCCCGCTGGATATAACATGACAAACTTGTCAGGGTTTATTGCTAGTTTGAGCAAAATCTACTTTGCTGGCAACGTTAACGCTGACGACCAGATGCTAACCACTTGGGAAGTCCGTGCTGATCGAATCCGTGTCTGGGTACAGAATTCTGAACAGCGGGCCACTCCAGCAGGTAATTACTTGGCTATTTGGAAGAAGTAAAAATGACCATGCATTATGTTTGTGTTGAAGACAATCGAGTAACTGGGGTTCTTAACTACGAACCCAATGTGCCAGAAACAATTAAGATTGTTGAAATAACACAACAACAGCGAGACAACATAGAATCAGGTACACATTATTTTGATGTTGAATCATTGTCGGTGCAACCGCATCAAGCGGAAGTACTAGAACAAAAAGCAATACAAGAAGCCAACCGAGAGCACGAAAAATACCTGCGCTCAACTGATTGGCAAGTGTTACGTCATATAAGACAAAAGGCTCTAGGTATGCCCACGAGCCTGTCAGAAACCGAATACTTGGAATTAGAAGCAGAACGTCAGCGCAGGGCCGATGCTATCACACACTGAAACTTGAACCGCATCCGCAGGTTGTTTGTGCTTGCGGGTTGTCAATAACAAAGCTAGATCCCATATCTGATTCGTCCCAGCGGATCTTGGCATTCTGCAGGTACTGCATGCTCATCGAATCTACCAGCACAGTGACGTTGTCGTAAGAAAAGTCAAAGTCGTCTTCGTTCTTTTCTTCGTCTAGTGTAAAACCATACTGAAATCCTGAACATCCACCACCTTGCACAAACACACGCAGTTTGGCACGTGGATTATTTTCTTCAGCAAGAATGTCTTTGAGTTTGGTTACAGCAGAATCGTCTAGTGTCATAGTCTTTCGTTACAAACGTCCCAGTCAATAATTTTCCAAATGTTGTTGAGATAAGCTTCTTTGTCGCTTTGATAGTCCAGTGCCCAGGCATGTTCCCACCAGTCTACTAACATACAGATATCTGTACGCACAGCATGGTTAGCAATGGTCTTGATCTCACCCGAAGTGCTCAAGTAAACCCATCCTGAGCCCTGTATCTTCATTGCAGCTTCTTTAAAAGCCTGTTTGAAATCTTCGTAGGTTTTGAAGTGCTCTTCGATCAACGCGAGTACAGCGCCACGGGGTCGATTGGCACCCTTAGGAGCCCTAAGCTGAGGGAAGAACTTATTGTGTAAAAAACTGCCAGCACGATTAAAATCGGCATTACCTTCTCCAGAGTTGTAACGCTTGGCGTATCCTTTGGCCAAGTGTTCATAATGATAGTCAATGGTTTCCTTGCTCATCACAGGCTCAAGATCTTTGATGCCGTAAGGAAGGGGAGTGGTCTCCAGTTTTGCTGGACGGGTGCTTGCTTCGACTAAATCGATTGAGTTACGAAGTTCCATACCAGTATTTATTTGCGACGGGTAATGCGACCTTTGGTAAGATCGTAGGGTGTAAACTCAATTTCCACCCGATCTCCTAGCAACACCTTGATGTTGTTGGTACGCATACGCCCAGACAGGTGCCCCAATACCAATGTGTTCACATTGTCCAATTTGACGCGGAACATAGCAGCGGGTAAAATCTCCTCCACCACCCCTTCCATGCTGATAGTTTCTTCTTTTGCCATAGACCTTTACTTAGTTAAAATTTAGCTCCGCAGTGATCTTCTGTAGTCGATCAAAACGGAAACTGCGCCACTCTTGCTTGTCAATATCAAATACACGCAAAGAATGAACATCGGGCTCTTTGCGTTGTTTTGATTCTTTGACGATGCCATCCACAGAGCCAGCAGCAGGGCCCTTGGGCTGTTTGTCTTCGGGGATATGCTGCCAGTCCAAGGTGCATTTCATATCGCGTTGGGTACCGTCTGCTTTGACAAAGGTCACAGTGATAGGACCTTTTTGTAGTAGGCTACGCACCCAGTCACGGATCACTGTTTTGCCAGTGTCATCGGCTTCTTGGTACTGAGTACCGGGTGCGCCTTTGAGCAAGCGGATAGTTTCTGCCTTGCTCCAATCAACATTTGTCATTTCCATTTTACACTCCTTGTTTTTTCTTCAGTTGGTTCCACATAATGTGCTTTTCGGCACTCTCAATAAACTTTTCAGCATCGCCGCGTTCTTCAAATGCCACGGCTGTTAAGTCAGGCAAGTCCTCCATCACTAGATCCACAATGTCTTCAATTTTTTGAGTATAATACACACTAGCATCAACATAGAGCACTTGCCCACGGGCGCCTCCAAACGCAACTTGGAACGCACCTGTTTCGAACGCCCACTGTACCAGTAAACCGCGATGTTTGTTTACTGACCCAAGGTTGGGCCATGACACCGAATACTCAAACTGCCGGTGCGGTGCTGCCAAGGGCTTTATCTCAAAGTAGCTGGATTTCATGAATGCACTCGGTTCATCCTGCCCCACATGTCGATCTGCTCTTTGAGTTTGTCGTTTTCTTTCTTGTATGCTTGCACAGTTGCTATAGATTCACGCACAAGTTCTTGATTGGCACGTTTTTCTGCCTGAACTTCTTCGATCAGTTGAATAATGCTACGAACTTTGAGTTGGTCTCTTTCGTCTTCTATCTGTATGATTTCCTGCTGTGCCATCTCAAGTTCATTCTCAGCATGTCGTAAATCATTGCGAAGTTCTTCGATGTACTGGCCTGGAGAGAACTTGTTCCAACTATCGCCAAAGGTCCAAGACTGCGAGTCCATGCCCGCTGATTCAAGATCATCAATTAGTGCTCCGCGAGTTCTTGCGAGTACATCAACAAGTCTGCGTATCAACGGATCTTCAGAATACAGATCTAAGTAGTGTAAGAGTTCTGTGTCTGACATTGAATTGTAGTTCATACTTTTACTAGATTCTTTACAATTTCGTATTGTTCAATTGCCGCCTTTACGGCGTCCCAAGCATCCTGTTCTGCCACAGACATTGAGCGTCGAGCACGAACATCATAATCGTCATACCAACTACCGGGGTCAGCGTCAGTCCAGTAAATCACATTGGCATAGTAAGCATTGCTGAGTTTGCTGTCTCGCCACTCTGCTGATTTTGCATTCCAATAGTAATAGCCACAGCTAGTTTCATTGTCGCCCATGCTCATACCCTTGAACGCAAGATAGTATCCCGACTGGGGCGGACATTTTTCTTCCATATCGTACCAAACACAGGGTCTCATTGTTCTCTCTGATCTGCTAGTATTTCTAGTATTGTAGCATACTCTATGGTAGGTTCCATATGGAATCCGGTGCCCCACACAGCCCAGAATCGTCGTTTGTAGGCAACAGTTATCCAAAGCCATCGACCAGTGATGCTACGTTGCGGCCATAGCACGACCGTTTTCCTCCAGGGATAACAATCTGGGCCATTGTGAATGCGTTGGGTTATGATCATGCCTTGTCGATCCAGGTTCCAGCCGATGCTGCGATTGAGTCGAACAGGGGGTGCTGGGTGGTAGTTCATGCAAACTTCAACGCAAACGCCACGGCATCTTCGTCACACTCAAACTCAATGAACTTTTCTTTGAGATAGCCGGGACTGTGATAGTAAGAATGCTGACAGTTATCTTCGAGCCAAGCATTTACTTTGTGGTCTTTGTAACTGTATTGATACATGGCCAGCACTACTTCGTTGTCTCGGCGATCATACACCACACGATGAAGCACCGGAAAGTTAATACCTGGAAATCCAGGGTTGGTTTTATAAGTCACTGTCATGACCACCTCAAACAAAATGCTGTCAGCGTTCGATCATCTGGGATGTTCACAGTCACGCCTTCTACAGAACCGCCATGTTCCTCGCACCACTTCTGTAGAGCTTCAGTGTTATCAGCCCAAAATCCAAAGTCGCTTAGTAGTATGATACAGTATCGATCAAGGCTTTGGCTAACAAGAGCATCAGCGACAACAAATCGTGGTCTAGTCATACTGCTTTGGCCTTGAGTTTGACCCAGGCAAACTTCTTCATCCACTTTTCGTCTGTAGTGATATAACCCATGGGATACAGGTCCCAACTACGATTTTTAATAATCTTCACCCCGCCTTTAGGGCCTTGCTTCCACACACGGTCGCTCATTGTAATCAATCTGTTGAGTGTTGGAAACCAAGCATGGTTCCAGCCGCGGTCAGCTACTACCTTATAAACGCCGGCCTGGTAGTCGCTACGATTGATGTTGACTTCGCAGTAATAGGTATATTGTCCCATGTCAGTTGCGGCGCATGGTTGCAATAGCTACAGCTTCTTCGTCGGAGAAGATGGGCACAGAATTACTCTTGTGCATTGTACCAATGCCTTTCATCTTGGTGCCAGTGTATTGTTGCGGCGTCTTGCTGGCAGCAATACCTTCGCCTGTGTTGCGGCTGGGAATGTGATTGCTGGTGCTACGGCCAGCAGGCGCACTCAGTGAATAGGCCAAAGGCTCAGCAGCCATGGCACGGCGCTGGCGTTTTTGTTCAGCCTCAACGCCCCACTTGGCCTGTAGTTCTTTCCAGCTAGCATCGAGCTCGCGGGACTTGCGAGCTTCGTCGGCATTGCGAAACTTTTGCTTGCCCTTTTTCTTGCCACCAAGAGACAGAGCGGGATGGGCGAGATGCATGGTCATTGTTTGGCCTTTAGTTCACGACACTTTTGTTTGACTTCAGCGGGAAAGTCGGGGCTAATCTCCGCCAGTTCACAATTATAACGCACTTCGGATTTTTTGGGCAAGAAGTAAATGCTGGTACCGAACCCAATCGCACTACAC
>JACCEE011031274.1_pt1 | contig 43173 bp, 44 predicted proteins | sample 7449931 | NCBI WGS metagenome assembly JACCEE01 (sample SAMN15323457, study PRJNA562643) | freshwater metagenome | isolation source: river surface water | place: USA:Blue River Watershed | collected 2017-08-19 | reverse complement strand
TGTTGTCCGGCGGCGTGGATGCCAACGCCTTACAACGCCCCAAGCGTTTCTTCGGTGCGGCCCGCAATGTGGAAGAAGGCGGCAGCCTGACCATCATCGCCACCGCACTGGTCGACACGGGCAGCCGCATGGATGAAGTGATCTTTGAAGAATTCAAGGGCACAGGCAACAGCGAAATTCACCTTGAACGCCGTCTGTACGAAAAACGTGTTTTCCCGGCCATCAACCTCAACCGCAGTGGCACCCGCCGCGAAGAAATGCTGTTGTCGCCCGAAGTGCTGCAAAAAACACGCATCCTGCGCCAATTCATGTACAACATGGACGAAATCGAGGCGATGGAGATGGTGCTCAAGAGCATGAAAGCCACCAAATCAAACGTCGAGTTCTTCGACATGATGCGACGCGGCGGCTGATACCCTATAATCAACAGGTTTTGCGGAAAGTGCACTCAGATGGGCTGAAGTGTGGCTACCGTAGCGAAAATAAAAGGATTTCCCCATGAAAGACGGCATTCACCCCAACTACCGTGAAATTTGCTTCCAGGACATGTCCAATGGTTTCAAGTTCGTGACCCGTTCATGCGCCAACACCAAAGAGATGATCACCATGGAAGACGGCCGCGAGCTGCCTCTGTACAAGTTGGACACGACCAGCGAGTCGCACCCCTTCTACACAGGCACACAAAAGTCTGTCGACAACATGGGCGGTCGCGTGGAAAAATTCCGCAACCGTTTCGGCAAGACCAGCATCGCCAAATAATTTCTCTTTGGCGACCCGTCAAGGGCAGTCCGGGCAACCGGCCTGCCCTTTTTGCTTTTCGAGGCCTGTCTTCTTCTCCAAACTGGGTTGAAGTAACAAACAAGGCCACACAGACCTGCTACCCTTTGAACCCGTGAACCACCCCACCCCCGCCATCGTTGCCCAGCGTGCCGTGCGCCGACTGCCTCGTATCGCCTTGCTGCTGTTGTGCTTGGCCTATGTGGTGCCGGGGTTCTTGGGGCGATCCCCCTGGAAATCCCAAGACCTTGAAGCTTTTGGCTACATGTGGCAATTGGCCTATCCAAACGCCGGCGAAATGGTCAGTTGGCTCAAACCCACCTTGCTGGGGCAGACTGATCAGAATCTGGCACTTTTGCCATACTGGTTCGGGGCTGCTGCGATCCGACTGGCCCCATCGGGTTGGGAAGATGGATTTGCCCGGTTGCCTTTTGTGGCTTTGCTGGTCTGCACCCTACTGGCCACTTGGTACGGGGTGTATGCCTTGGCGCGCCACCCCGCAGCACAGCCGGTCTCATTTGCCTTTGGGGGCGAGGCCAAACCTGCCGATTACGCCCGTACTTTGGCCGATGGCGGCTTGCTGGCCCTACTCGCTTGCCTGGGTTTGGCCAGGCTTTCGCATGAAATCACCCCTTACCTGAGCCAATTGGCTTTTGGAGCTTTGTTGTTTTGGGGACTGGCTTCTCTGACACACCACCGCATCCAAGGGGGTCTGGCCATCGCCACTGGAATGCTGGGCCTGACATTGTCAGGGGCGCCCAGCATTGCCCTGTGGCTGGGCCTTGGAGGCTCGGTGATTTGCGCTGCGGCACCGCCCCATCCAGCAGATCGGCGATTGAACATGCTGGACTTGGGGCTGCTTGCGCTCGTGGCTTTGGTGTGCGTCACCACAGCAGGTGCGCTTGACCTCTGGCGTTGGCGCGTGATCCCGCACACCATGCTGGATGTGCATTTGATGGCAAAACTGCTGATGTGGTTCACTTGGCCCGCCTGGCCACTGGCGCTCTTGTCGCTTTGGCGCTGGCGGGGTCAACTCGCTCAGGGCTGGCGCTACCCCCACCTGGCTTTACCACTGTGGTTTGCGCTGGTGACTGTGGGTGCCACCTGGTTCACAGGCTTGACGGACCGGGCCCTTCTGGTCTCTTTGCCTGCCATTGCCACACTGGCTGCCTTTGCATTACCAACCCTGCAGCGAAGTCTGAGCGCCTTGATCGACTGGTTCACCTTGCTGTTTTTCAGCTTCTGCGCGTTGATCATCTGGGGAGTCTGGTTGTCCATGCACACAGGCATACCTGCTCAACCCGCGCGCAATGTGGCACGCCTGGCACCAGGCTTTGTCCCCGAATTTTCTGCCACAGCCCTGGCTGTGGCCCTGATCGCCACATTGACTTGGGCCGCACTGGTCAAGTGGCGCATCGGGCGACAACGTACAGCCATCTGGAAAAGCCTGGTTTTGCCCGCCGGTGGAGCCACGCTTTGCTGGCTCTTGCTCATGAGCTTGTGGCTACCCTTGCTCGACCATGCGCGCAGCTACGCCTCCATGGTCAAAAAAATCAGCGAAACCACCCATCAAGCCCGATGCGTGCAATATGCGGGCATCAGCCAAGCCCAGGGTGCAGCCTTGATGTTCCACGGGCAAATGCGGCTGCTGCCTGCACAAGCGCCCAGCGACGACTGCGCATGGTTGGTCATGGACAGCCAAAATCGGTCTCTGCTGTCTGAAAAGCTGCGCCAACTGGGTTGGCGTGAGCAATCCATCGTCTGGCGACTGTCAGACCGGAACGAAACCCTGGTGATCTTCCAGCCTGCCACGGCAGCCAACTGAGCCATGTCCGAATTGCGCACCATCGCTCGTCATGCGGGCACTGTGCTGATCGGGCAACTGGCCGTGATGGCTTTCGGCATTGCCGACGCCATGATCGCCGGGCGCTACAGCGCGCAGGCACTGGCCGTGCTGTCGTTGGCTTCCTCGATTTACATCAGCATTTATGTAGCCCTCAATGGCATGTTGCAATCCTTGCTGCCCGTATGGGCACAGCTGCATGGGGCCAATCAGCCGGTCGAAATCGGTCGATCAGTCCGGCAAGCACTTTACATTTGCGCGGGGGCAGCACTGCTAGGGTGCTGTGGGTTGTGGTTTCCCGATCCTTGGCTGGCTTGGACTGACGTGCCTGTCGCGTTATGGCCCGAGGTGCGCGCCTACCTGCGAGTGCTCACACTGGCTCTGGTGCCTTCGCTGTTGTTTCGCATGTACAGCACACTCAACCAAAGTCTGGGCTACCCCCGTCTGGTCACCTGGCTACAAGCGGGTTCGCTGCTGGTCAAAGTGCCCTTGTCATATGTGCTGACCTTTGGCGCCATGGGCATCGAAGGCATGGGTGTCGTGGGCTGTGCATGGGCCACACTGGGTGTCAACCTGTTCATGATGGGCACGGGCCTGTGGTTGCTGAAAACACAAGATATCTATCGACCCTACCAGTTGTGGCTCCCCATTGAGAAACCCCACGGAGCCGAGCTCAAACGCTTCCTGCAACTGGGCGTACCCGCAGGACTGTCGATCATGGTCGAAGTCACGTCATTCACCCTGATGGCCTTGTTCATCGCACGGCAGGGGGCAGTGGCATCGGCAAGCCACCAGATTGCGGCCAGCCTGGCGGCGGTGCTTTACATGATGCCGCTGGCCCTGGGCATCGCCAGCAGTGCCCGCACAGGCTACTGGCTGGGTGCAGGACAGGTCAGGCGCGCTCGCCGTGCCGCAGGTCTGGGTGTGGGTATGGCAGTCGTTGCAGCTGTGATCGGTGCCACATTGCTGGTGCTCGGGCGCCACAGGATCGCAAGTGCATTCACCCCGGACGCCGCAGTGGCTCAAGCAGCGGCGGCCTGGCTGATCTGGGTGGCGCTGTACCACCTGGCGGATGCGGTACAAGGTGTATGCGCATTCTTGCTGCGCTGCTACCGCATCACCGTGGCCCCGCTCTTGATTTACACCACTTTGCTATGGGGCATGGGTCTGTACGGCGGCTACCGGCTGGCCTATGCGGGCATGCCCTCGCTGGGCTGGACGGCTCAGCCTGATGTGGACACCTTCTGGATCACCAGCACTGTTGCGCTGGCCTTGGTGTCGGTGATGTTTGCAACTCTGGTGTGGCGGGTGTCTGGCCGATACCCAGCAGATCAGCCCAGATAACGCTTGCGCCAGAACAGCAAAGTCAGGCACACAGCGACCAGTGCCATGAACAACTCGGTCATCAACAATCCGTGCTCCGTATGCAGGACCGGAAAATTTTCAAAATTCATTCCAAAAAAACCAGTCACCAGATTCAAAGGCAAAAAAATGGCCGTCAGCACTGTGAGCGTACGCATGACTTCGTTGGTGCGATTGCCCTGCGCATTGAAATGCATCTGCACCGCTGTTTCAGCGCTTTGCTCCAATCGACCCACATGGTGAACCACCCGCTCAATGTGCTCGAGCACGTCACGACTGCGCACCCGCAACATCTCCAGACTTTCCGGCTGAAATGTTTCATCGGCCTGCCATGAACCCAGCGCATCAATCCAGTCCTGCATGGCCGCACGCTGGTCTTCGCACACCTCGTCCAGATAATGCAGCGTCAGGCGGGCATTGAGCAAGGCGCTCCAGTTGTTGAAGCGCGCATGGGGATCGAGGAGCTCACTTTGCCAATGGTCCAGCTGGCGCGTCAACTCTCGGCGCAAATCCAGATAGCCATCCACCACACTGCTGATCATGCGCAGCATGAGGTCGGCCGGATTGGCTGGCAAACGGTGCACCGCTTGTGCCGGAGACAAATTGGACGAGTTGAGTAATCGGGCCGCAAACACAGTACGCACGGCACAGTCAGCCGGGTGAACCGAAATGACCACCCGGTCAAACACCAGAAAAGCCACCGGACTGGTATCGATCTTGCGCAAAATCCCAGGCCCCCCTTTGTTGCTCTCCTGGTGCAGGATTTCCCCGGGTTTGGCCAAATCCTTTTCAGTACGTCCCCGTGCCAGCCGACGAAACACCATCAGGTCGTAATCCGAGGTGTAGTCGTAATGCGATGGCAACTGGTTATTCAGCACATCCTGCAAGTGCAGATCGTAAATTTCTGCGCCACACAGCACCTGAAGCATGTTTTGCACCTGGCCTTGCAGCAACTCGAATTCCCGCCGAGCAAACGCCATCCAGAAAAAACCTTGCGACGGCAGCGCCGCAGGCAAATGGTCGGTCTCTTGCACCTGATGGGACTGAATGGAAAAAATGCGCATGTATCAACCTCTTGATGCCCCATTCTTTCTGCGCGTCATGAAAGTGTCATGACAAACCCACGAACCAGCCCCGAGTTTGTCATCAGGATTTCACAGCAATCAACGAAATTAAAAGGAATTCAATGAAGCTGAAAAATCATGTCGCAAACCGAACAAATCAACGAAGAACAGATGCGCCAGTTGCGCGAAGACCTGCTGGACAGTCTGGATGAAGAGCTGGAACTGGAAATCGATGATCGCTGGTCGGATGGTGCCCCTTCTTCAGCAGAGGCAGTGAACGCCCGGGTGCATTACTTTCGCGAACTGCTGCGCCTGCAGTCTGAACTGGTGATGTTGCAAGACTGGGTGGTTAAAACAGGCCACCGCATGGTGATCCTGTTCGAAGGACGTGACGCGGCCGGAAAAGGCGGCGTGATCAAGCGCATCACCCAGCGACTGAACCCTCGTGTCTGCCGTGTGGCCGCCCTGCCAGCCCCCAATGACCGCGAAAAAACCCAGTGGTACTTTCAGCGCTACATTTCGCACCTGCCCGCCGCTGGCGAAATTGTGCTGTTTGACCGCAGCTGGTACAACCGGGCCGGTGTCGAAAAGGTCATGGGCTTTTGCACGGAGGACGAATACGAAGAGTTTTTCCGATCCGTGCCTGAATTTGAAAAAATGCTGGTACGCAGCGGCATCCAGCTGGTCAAGTACTGGTTCTCGATCACCGATGACGAACAGCACGCCCGATTCCTGGGGCGTATTCACGACCCGCTCAAACAGTGGAAACTCAGCCCGATGGACTTGGAAAGCCGCCGTCGCTGGGAAGACTACACCCAGGCCAAGGAAACCATGATCGAGCGCACCCATATCCCGGAGGCACCTTGGTGGGTGGTGCAGGCGGTTGACAAGAAAAAGGCCCGACTCAACTGCATCGACCATCTGTTGAGTCAAGTGCCTTACCACGAGATCGAACACCCCGAAATCACGCTTCCTGGCCGTGTGCGCAACCCCGATTACATTCGCCACCCTGTGCCAACCGAAATGATGGTTCCGGAAAAATATTAATGTCTAAAATTTTTCCTAGGTGGTGAATCACGTCACATCAAGTCAATTCAACCCGACTGGCCGGAAACACCAACATGAAAGTGGAGCCCTGCCCCACTTGACTGTGAATGCGCAACTCTCCGCCATGGCGCTGTGCCACATGTTTCGCAATCGCCAAGCCCAGGCCCGTGCCGCCTGTCTCACGCGAACGACTGCGGTCCACCCGGTAAAAACGCTCCGACAACCGCGGCAAATGCTCTGGCGCAATACCTGGCCCGCTGTCTGTCACAGAAAAAATCACATGATCTGTTTCATGTTCCCAGGCGACACGGATATACCCCCCTGCAGGCGTATAGCGAACGGCATTGCTCACCAAATTGGACATGGCGCTGAGCAACTCCGAACGCACGCCCAAAAACACCGCATCGTGCGGAATTTCAACCACGAGTTCGTGTACGGGTCTGCGCTCTTCGCCTTCGTACCCGGACAACACCGCAGACAACGCACGTGCATCCGTCAGGATTTGCGTCATCAGCGGCGCCAAAGGAACACGTTCATGCAGACCTGGCGGCGAACTGCCCTCCAGTTGCGACAAGGTCAACAAATCGGCCACCAAGGTCTGCATGCGATCGGCCTGAACAGACATCATGTGCAGATAATGCTGTCGCTCATTCTCGTCCAGCGGCAAATTTTGCAGGGTTTCCACAAAACCGCTGAGCACAGTCAAGGGTGTCCGAATCTCATGCGACACGTTGGCAACAAAATCACGACGCATGGCTTCTGCCAGGGTCAACGATGTGATGTCACGAGACAGCAACAACTGCTGGCCGTCACCATAGGCATGCAATTGCACAGAGAGCTTGAGGCTCTTAGAAATCGACGTCGACCGCCCTTCAATCACCACTTCTTTGTCATGAGTGGACTGTGAAAAGTAGCGTGAAAAAACAGGATCACGCACCAAATGAACCACATGCTGTAAGTGGTCGCGTGCCATATCCACTCCCAAATGCACCGATGCGGCATCGTTGCACCACTCAATGCGTCCTTGTGCATCTAGCAAAGTCACCCCATTGGGCGAAGCCTGAATGGCTTGCAAAAAATACTGCAATCGCTGCTCAGCTTGGGTCACTTGTTTTTCACGTTGACGCAACTGGCGCTGAATGCGCTGCACAATTTCACCCCAAACGCCGCGCCAAGACAACGGACTAAGCAAGTCCGGTTGAGACAGCCATCGCTCCAGCCGATAAGTTTTCCAGAGCATCACCCATGCGCTGAACAACAATACGGCCAGAACAGCCAACGCAGCCTGCAAAACACCCCAAACCAACCCGATCGGGATGGCCACAACAGCACAGGCCAGCGTGATTAAAAAAACAGAAACCAGCATGTGATGCGTATTTCAAGCAGATGGCGAAGCGGTCAGCCGGTAGCCCGCGCCCCGCACGGTCTCCACCATGCTGCCAGCATCTCCCAAGGATTCGCGCAGTCGCTTGACATGTACATCCACTGTTCGCTCCTCGATGTAAACATGGTCGCCCCAGATTTTGTCAAGCAACATGCCCCGGGTATGCACCCGCTCAGGGTGACGCATCAGGTATTGCAACAACTTGAACTCGGTCGGCCCCACCTTGAGGGGCTTGTCCTGCCAGCTCACCCGGTAGGTGTCCGAATCCAGCTGCAAATCAGCCACTTTGACCAATCCACCCGCCGATTCGGGGACACGGCGGCGCAACACGGCGCGAATCCGGGCCAACAATTCACGAGGCGAGAACGGCTTGACAATGTAATCGTCCGCGCCCGCATCGAGACCAGCCACACGGTCAGACTCATCACCGCGTGCTGTCAGCATCAGGATCGGCACGGCCTTGGTACGGGCCGAAGCGCGCCAGCGGCGTGCCAGAGCCAGACCACTTTCTCCGGGCAACATCCAGTCGAGCAAGATCACATCGGGCAGGATCTCGTCAAGTTCACGCTGTGCCGACTCCGCATCCATGGCCCAAACCGGCTGAAAACCGTTGTGACGCAAATTCACAGAAATCAGTTCTGCAATCGCCGACTCATCCTCAACGATCAGGATTCTGGGCAGGCTTCTCATTGGACCGCTTTTTCAATGTCCGTCAGGGCAGTGTGGCGCACGTCCGCGCCCTTGACCACGTAAATCACAAACTCCGCGATGTTCTTGGCATGGTCACCAATGCGTTCAATCGCCTTGGCCACAAACAGCAGGTCCAGACTGGCGGAAATGGTTCGCGGGTCTTCCATCATGTAGGTGACCAACTTGCGCACAAAACCATTGAACTCGGCATCGATCAGGTCATCTTCCTTCAGGATGGTCAAAGCCGTATTCACATCCAGACGGGCAAACGCGTCAAGTGATTTGCGCAGCAGGCCAGAAGCCAGATCAGAAGCAACACGCAACTCTGACGAAGGCAGGTTGCGGGGGCTGCCCTGCTCCAGAATCAGTTTGACCATGCGGGCAATGCGCTCGGCCTCATCACCCACACGCTCCAGATTGCCAGTGATCTTGGAGATCGCCATCAGCAAGCGCAGATCGCGTGCGGTGGGCTGTCGGCGGGCAATGATCGAAGCCAATTCAGCATCGATCTCGACCTCCATCGTGTTGACCTGTTTTTCTGTGGCGATCACCTGCCCCGCCACTTCGGCATTGAACTGAGACAGCGCATACACCGCATGGCGGGTCTGCGACTCCACCAGCCCACCCAGCTCCAGAACGCGGGAGGAAACGTTGGTCAGGTCAGCATCAAATTGACTCGAAATGTGTTTTTCCATGGTGCTCTCCTGTTCAGCCGAAACGGCCGGTGATGTAGTCTTCTGTCTCTTGACGGGCGGGTTTCATGAAAATTTGTTCTGTCTGACCGAATTCGACCAGCTCACCCAGATACATGTACGCCGTAAAGTCCGACACACGCGCCGCTTGCTGCATGTTGTGGGTCACAATGGCCACGGTGTGGTCTTTCTTCAACTCACTGACCAGCTCTTCGACTTTGGCAGTCGAAATCGGGTCCAGTGCAGACGTGGGCTCGTCCAGCAAAATCACCGAAGGTTTGACCGCTACGGTGCGGGCGATGCACAAGCGTTGCTGCTGACCGCCCGACAGGGACAGACCACTCTGGCCCAACTTGTCCTTGACCTCGTTCCAGATAGCAGCCTTAGACAACGCCCACTCCACGCGCTCGTCCATGTCAGCCCGACTGAGGTTCTCATACAGGCGGATACCAAATGCAATGTTGTCGTAGATCGACATTGGGAAGGGTGTAGGTTTTTGGAACACCATGCCGACCCGTGCACGCAGCAAATTCAAATCCTGCTTGGGGTCAAGCACGTTCTGGCCATGCAGATTGATCTCACCTTCGGCACGTTGGCCAGGGTAGAGGCTGTACATGCGGTTGAGCGTACGCAGCAAAGTCGATTTGCCGCAGCCCGAAGGACCGATGAACGCAGTCACCTTGTTTTCAGCAATGTCGAGATTGACGTTTTTGAGGCCCTTGAAAGTGCCATAGTAAAAGTTGAGATTGCGAATTTCAATCGCATTCTTCAGAGGCAATGTATTGGTTGCTGGCATGTGGTTTCCCATCCATTCAAAAAATCAGCCTTGGGCTTTGTCGCGGAAAAACACGCGAGCCAGGACATTCAAAATCAACACGGTCAGGGTGATCAGCAAAGCGCCACCCCAGGCCAGCCGAACCCAGTTGTCATAAGGGCTCATGGCAAACTGGAAGATCACCACCGGCAAATTCGCCATCGGGGCATTCATGTCGGTCGAGAAAAACTGATTGTTCAACGCCGTGAAGAGCAAAGGCGCTGTCTCACCGCTGATGCGGGCCAAGGCCAGCAGCAAGCCAGTCATGACACCCGACTTGGCCGCACGTAACGTGATGAAAGTGGCCACTTTCCAACGGGGTGCACCCAATGCAAAGGCCGCTTCACGCAGACTGCCCGGCACCAGGCGCAGCATGTTTTCGGTGGTACGAACCACCACGGGTACCGCGATCAGAGACAAGGCAACTGAACCGGCCCAGCCGGAAAAGTGCTGCACTTGCGCCACCAAAATCGCGTAAACAAACAAGCCCAGAACGATCGAGGGAGCCGACAACATGATGTCGGTCACAAAACGGGTCAGCTCGGCTGTTTTGCTCTGGTCACCATATTCAGCCAGATACACGCCAGCAAAAATGCCGACAGGCGTGCTCACAAAGGCGGTGACCAGCACCATCAGCAGACTGCCCACAATCGCATTGGCCAGGCCACCGCCTTCCGAGCCGGGCGCAGGGGTCGACTGGGTGAACATGGCCCAATCCAGTGCAGCCAGACCGTTGGAGAGCAGTACGAACAAAATCCAGAGCAGAACAAAAAGCCCAAGGCCCATCGCCATCATGGACAAGGTCAGGCCAACCCGGTTGGTCAGCTGCCTGCGTTTGTAAATATTCAAATCCATCAAATTTCTCCGGTGCGTTACTTCAGCTTCGGGTGCCTTTGGCTTTTTCAGCCCGGATCAACATGATCTTGGCAATGCTCAAGACAATGAAAGTGATCACGAACAACAAGAAGCCCAATGCAAACAAGGCCGACAGGTGAAAGTCGGCCGCCTCACCAAATTCATTGGCCAGCGTCGAAGCAATGGTGGTGCCGGGCGAAAACAGCGAAGCGCTGAGGCGTTGCGAATTGCCGATCACAAAAGTCACGGCCATGGTCTCACCCAATGCGCGCCCCAGACCCAGCATGACACCGCCAATCACGCCTTTTTGGGTGTAGGGCAGCACAATGCTGCGCACCACTTCCCATGTGGTGCAACCCAGGCCATAAGCCGACTCACGCAAAATGGGCGGCACGATTTCAAACACATCGCGCATCACGGCCGCGATAAAAGGCACGATCATGAACGCCAGCACAATGCCGGCAGCCAGAATGCCCACGCCGTTCATGGCCCCGCCAAACAGGCTGCCTATGAGGGGCATCTGCCCCAGTGTGGACTGCAAGGCTGGTTGCCCGTATTCAGCAAACAATGGCGCAAAAACAAACAAACCAAACATGCCATAAATGATGGACGGTACCGCTGCCAGCAACTCAATGGCCGTGCCCAACGGACGGCGCAGATAGGTGGGGCATGTTTCCGTCAGAAACAAGGCGATACCAAACGACAAAGGCACAGCAATCACCAGCGCAATCACCGCGCTGACCAAGGTGCCAAAGATGGCGATCGCTGCGCCAAACTCTTCGTTGACGATGTCCCATTCAACGCGCCAGATGAACTGGAAACCAAACTTCGACAACGAAGGCCAGGCGTTGATGAGCAAAGAAATGATGATGCCCAGAAGGGCAAACAAAACCAGCAGGGAAAATCCCAACGTGATTTTGTGAAAGAAGAAATCCTGAATACGCTGCCGCTTCACAACGGACAGCATGTTGTGATCGTGTGCCTGAAGACCGGCTTGCTCGATCGAACCCATAGTTATTCCTTGTGACAACTGCATTGCAAATACCACTGTTTCAAAAAAAGCCTCTCACCCACATGAGCAAGAGGCCTGCGAAGCCTGTACAAACAGACTTCGGATCGGTTTACTTGATCTCGGACCAGACTTTGGCGCGGATCTGACTGGTCAGTGAATCGGGCAGTGGCACATAGTCCATGTCAGAAGCCAGCTTCTTGCCATTTTTGAAAGACCAGTCAAAGAACTTCAAAACTTCATCCGAAGCGGCTTTGTCAGCGGGTTTTTTGTACATCAGGATGAACGATGCCGTGCTGATGGGCCAGCTTTCATTGCCCTTGGCATTCACCATGGACACCCCCATACCCGGCACACTGAACCAGTCCGCGCTGGTAGCAGCGGCCGCAAACGTCAGATCATCAGGACTCACATACTTGCCCGCAGCGTTTTGCAGTTGCAGGTAATTCATGTTGTTTTTCTTGACGTAGGCATATTCCACATAACCCACAGCGCCCTTGACGCGGTTCACGTTGGCAGCCACGCCTTCGTTGCCTTTACCCCCCACAGACGAATCTGCAGGCCACTTGACAGCAGCACCCTTGCCCACTTTGTCAGCCCAGTCTTTGCTGATGGCACTCAGGTAATCGGTGAAATTGAATGTGGTGCCCGAACCGTCTGCGCGGTGCACCACCGTGATGGATTGGTCAGGCAATTTTTTACCGGGATTGAGCGCAGCCAGTTTGGCGTCGTTCCACTTGGTGATGGCCCCCATGTACACCTCAGCCAGCACAGGGCCAGTGATGCGCAACTCGCCAGGCTTGAAACCTTCAAGGTTCACGACCGGCACTGTGCCACCCACGATGGCAGGAAACTGCACCATGCCGTCTTTATCCAGGTCCGCCCCCGAGACAGGCGCGTCAGAAGCGCCAAAGCTCACGGTTTTGGCACGGATTTGCTTGAGGCCACCGGAAGAACCGATCGATTGGTAGTTCAAGCCCACACCCGTGGCAGCTTTATAGGCCTCAGCCCACTTGGCATAAATGGGATAAGGGAAAGTGGCACCTGCACCGGTGATGTCGGCTGCCCAGGTCGTGGCAGCGATGGCGCTCAAACCGATGGCGACCATCAGAGATTTCATTTTCAACATTTCAACTCCTGTTCAGGGTGATAAAAATCGGGTGTTGCCAGTTTTTTCGACAACTGTGACGACTCTATCTCTCAATTGTGACAACTGCATGTCAAAAACCAAAGTGCGACACCAACATGCCCCGATAAGACGCACACAAAACGCCTGCTTTTGGGCTGGATCAACCCATCGGCACCACCCCACAACGAAGATGCCATCGTCGGACCGCCATGCTCTAGCCCCAGTGAATATGCCTCTTTCTTCAACATCCCCGGAGTTATTTCAACTGTCTGTGGCGCTCGGTCTCGGCCTGCTGATCGGGGCCGAACGGGAGCGCAGAAAAGGCGAAGGCCCGCATCGCAGTTTTGCCGGCATTCGCACTTTTGCAGTGACCGCGCTGCTGGGCGCGGTCGCCCAATTACTGGCGAATCCCTGGCTGCTGGTCGCCACCTTGCTGATTTTGGGCGGTCTGACCCTGATTTCCCACGCCAGGGGACAAGCGCACGATCCGGGCATGACCACCGAAGTGGCGCTGCTGGTGACCTGTCTGCTGGGGGCATTGGCCATGCCCGCCCCTGCACTGGCCGGCGCCATCGGCATATCGCTGGCGGGTTTACTGGCTGCCAAAGACCAGATGCACGGGTTTGTGCGGCGTGGCTTATCAGAACAGGAGCTGCAGGACATTCTGGTTTTTGGTGCGGTCACCCTGATCGTGCTGCCTCTGGCGCCAGACCGGTTCATGGGGCCTTTTCGCGCCATCAACCCTCATGATCTGGCCCGCTTTGTGGTGCTGCTCATGGGCATCAGCGCCCTGGGCCATGTGGCCAAAAGATTGCTGGGTGCCCGGGGCGGCATGGCGCTGGCCGGTTTCACGGGCGGCTTCATCTCCAGCACCGCCACCATCTGGGCCATGGGCAAGCAAACCCGTGCCGAACCAGACACCTGTGCCAGCGCCACCGTGGGCAGCATGCTGTCCACCGTGGCAACCCTGGTGCAGCTGACGCTGCTGACCTCGGTCATGCTGCCCGACGTGTTGCCTCTGATGGCCCTGCCCATGGGGCTGGGCTGTGGGGTGGCGTTGGCGTATTCGGCTTGTTTTTCGCTGCGCAACACCGCCACAGCAAGCACACGGGTGGTCCCGCTGCAAGGCCATGTGTTCGAACTCAAAGCCACCTTGCTGGTGACTGCCGCCGTGGCCACCGTGGCCTTGACCGGGCAGGCCATGAACGCCTGGCTGGGGGCCAGCGGGGTCATCTGGGGCGCGCTGGCCACCGGACTGATGGATGCGCACGCCACTGTGGCATCAGCCAGCGGCATGCACAACCAGAACCAACTCACCGCCAGCCAGGCGCTGACGGTGATTCTGGCAGCCCTGAGCACCAACACCCTGAGCAAATCCATTGTGGCGATGGTGGCAGGTGGAGCTTCGTATGCCCGCCGCCTGGTGCCGGGTCTGATACTGACGCTGTCAGCGGTTTGGCTTGGCACCCTCTGACGACCCGGCAAATCGGTCATCCATATCCCGCAAGGCCATCAGCAAGGCCTGACCCGCCTGCTCCAGGCTCTCGTTGTTATGGATCTCGATCAGACGGCAGCCTGCAGGCCAGGTCAGATCAACCACACGGGACAACCGAACCTCAAGCGCCTCAGCAGTCTCGCGCCCACGTCCGAGCAAGCGTTGACGCAACACCTGCGGATCGGCAGTGATGTGCAACACGGTCAGACCTGGGTACTGCTGCGCAGCCCGATGCAAATGAGCTCGCGAACCGTTGAGCATCACCCAATGCCCCTGCCTCAAAGTGGCCAATTGACTGGCACGAATGCCGTAGCGCAACCCGTTCGCATCCCAATGCAACGCGAAGATCTGGTCTTGAACCATGGTTTCAAAATCAGCCTCTGTCACGGCCTCATGGTCTTCACCCCCCGCATTCGATGGGCGGGTGATGGTGCGCTGCACCCAATGCGCCGGCACCGAAGACGGCCAGCGCGCACGCAACCAGGTCAGCAAACTGTCTTTACCGGCCCCCGAAGGCCCCACCACATACACCAGTCCAGGATTCATCCGAGCAGCTCCACATGGTCGATGAGTTGAAAATCCGCGCCTTTTTCTGCTTCGGCAAACACGGCGATCTGCCCAAAATGCAGGGCGGGCAACGCATGAAACCTTGCCTCAGCCGCTTGCACCAAAGCCAGACGAACATCGTCTGGAAGGTTGTTCAGCGGACCGGTCAGGGACAAGTGAAACTGAAAATGATCCAGCACCCAGGGATAGCCCCACTCGCACAGCAGCGCGTCTTGCGCAGGCGTCAAAGGTACCCGGCGGCGACGGGCCAGTTCAGCCTCATCCAAAGGCATCGCCAAATGATGTAAACGCTGCACACAAGCGGCTGCGGTGGCTTGAATTAGTGTGAGATCACCTTTGGGCCGCAGTGCCAGAAAGCCCCCCAGAGTGCTGACCCGCAATGGGGGCATCACAAAAGCGGGCAAGGTGCCTGCCAGTTCGCGCAAAGCCGTCAGAAGCATCGGCACATCCACGTCTGGAGCCAGCCTGAAGGGGGCCTTGAGCGTGGCATGCCAGCCATAACGACGCGGCTCGGCGGTACACGCGGCAAACTCAGCAGCTGCCACCCCCTCCAGGGCGGGCTGGGTGAGCAGCTGGCCCGTGGCTGCACACCGCCCCAGCCAATGGCTGCCTGCCTGCCACCAGTCGCTGTGCAGGGCGGGCACAAAATAAACCGCGCAGCGGTAAGGGGTCGTATGCTGGTCAGAGTTCATCATGGCTCACCGTCAATGTCACGCGGTCACCCGCAAACCAGGCTCGGGCGTATTCAATCGGCACCCCCTGTGGGTCCACGTTCACGCTGCTCACCAGCAGCACAGGCCGGCTGACAGGCTGGCCCAACCATTCGGCCACCTCCGGGTCGGGCAAGCGGGCGCTGATGCGGCTTTCCTGCCGCACGTAATCGGTCACACCATGCTGCGCAAAGGCTTCGGTGATCGATCCACTGGCTTGCACCCCGTCGGCCAGCCGCGCAAAACGTGGCAAGGGAAAGTACCGCTCACTCACATGCAGCGCTTGTCCGGCCCCCACGCCCAGCACCCGCAAGTGCAATAGCGCAGCACCGGGCGGCACGGCCAGAGCCTGCGCCTGATCGTCATCGGCCAGCACGGTGTCAGCCGCCAGCACCTGCAAGCCACCCCGCACCCCCGCCTGCGACAGGCTTTGGCGGTGCCGTGTGCGTTTGCCCAGCGCCAGGTCCACCGCAAACGCTTCGACAAACGTGCCTAGCCCCTGCGTGGAGCGCACCAGGCCACGCTGGCCCAGACTGGCCAGTGAACGCCGGATGGTGTGGCGATTCACGCCAAATTGCCCGGCCAGCGCGTGCTCGGAGGGCAGGCGTTCACCGGGCGCATAAATGCCCTGACCAATCGCATCGGCCAGCTCTTGCGCAATGCGCGACCAGAAGCTGCCGGGCACTTGCGGGTCTTTCGCGTCTTGCGGCGCGAGCACCAAAGAAGAAGTCATCTCTGTCATGAAAGCTACACACGGTTTGCCTAAGCTGGCACCCATGTTTGAGTTGTATAGACAAGTGACAGGGTGCCACAACGATGTTTCACGCATTTGACAATGCCGGCCTGAACCGGCAAATTTCTCGCCCCGAATGGATGGCCCTGCTGGCCAGAGCGCCGCAGGACTTGCTGGACGGTGCTCTGGTGGCGCACATGGGCACATCGCCTCTTTGGCTGCGCAAACCCGAGACCGGTTTGATGATGGTGCAAGGCCGCGCGGGCGGCACCGGCGAGCGCTTCAACCTCGGTGAAATCACGGTCACACGTTGTGCCTTGCGCCTGGCCGCAGATGCCCCGGTGGGCGTGGCCTGGGTGCTGGGCCGCAGCCACCGGCAGGCGCAAATGGCCGCCGTGGCCGATGCCTTGCTGCAAGACCCGGCCCAGCGCGATCGGCTTGAAACCCAACTGCTCATGCCTGTGCGCCAGCACCTGCAAGGCCTGCAAACCCAACGCCACGCACGCGCCCAGACCACCAAAGTGGACTTTCTGACCGTAGCCCGCGAAGCGGGTGGCGACGATGAAGGAGATCAAGCATGAACGCCCCTGACCTGCACAACATCGTGGCCGGATTCGACAACGAGGCCTTTGGCAGCCAAGCGGTGTTTCGCGCTGCGCTGGATGCCTTGTCGCACCCCGGCCGCCCGCTCGACATGCATTTGAACACCGCACTGCCCCGTCAGGGCCACTGCGCCGCAGCGGCTTTTTTGCTGGGCTTGCTGGATGCCGATACCCCCCTGTGGCTGTCGTCCATGCTGGCGGGCAGCGATGCCGCAGGCTGGCTGCGCTTTCATACCGGTTGCCCCATCGTGGCCGATCCAGCCGCAGCCCAATTTCTGTGGGTCGCGCAAGGCGATGAGATGCCCGCGCTCAGCAGCCTGAGCCTGGGCTGCGATGCCTACCCTGACCAGTCGGCCACTTGCGTGCTCGAAGTGAACAGCTTGCAAGCCGACATCGCAGGCTGGCGCTTGCAAGGCCCCGGCATCGCCGGTGAACGCCACCTGCGTGTGAAAGGTCTGCCCCAGGACTTTGTGGCGCAGTGGCACGCCAACCACGCCGGGTTTCCGCGTGGCGTGGACGTGTTCCTGTGCTCGGCCACCCAGATCGCGGGGCTGCCGCGCACCACCCGCATCTTGCCCGCACAGGAGTCCTGACATGTACGTTGCCGTCAAAGGCGGGGAAACCGCCATCCTCAACAGCTACCAGCTGCTCGCCGCCCAGCGCCGGGGCGATACCGCCCAGCCCGAACTCACAGTGGCGCAAATCCGCGAGCAGCTCAAACTGTCGGTAGACCGCGTCATGACCGAAGGCTCGGTGTACGACCCGGAGCTGGCCGCGCTGGCCATCAAGCAAGCCAGCGGCGATCTGGTCGAGGCCATCTTTTTGCTGCGCGCTTACCGCGCCACCTTGCCGCGCCTGGGCAACACCTGCGCGCTGGACACCGCCCACATGCAGCTGGACCGCCGCATCTCGGCCACCTTCAAGGACTTGCCCGGTGGGCAAGTGCTGGGCCCGACCTACGACTACACCCAGCGCTTGCTCGACTTCAGCTTGCTGGCCAACGCACAAGCCATGGCCGTGTCTGATGCGACAGACCCCGCAGCGACCCCGACGGCCCCTGAAGCCGTGCCTCGCGTGGTGGACCTGCTCAACCAGGAAGGCCTCATCGAAAGCTTCGCCCCCGCTGCAGGCGACCCGGCACCGCCCGACCTGACACGCGAGCCACTGCGCTTTCCGGCAGGCCGAGCCACCCGACTGCAAAACCTGGCACGCGGCGACGAAGGCTTTTTGCTGGCCATGGCGTATTCCACCCAGCGCGGCTATTCGCACACCCACCCCTTTGTGGGCGAGGTGCGCCTGGGCCAGGTCGCGGTGGAGATTGAGCCCGAAGAGCTGGGCTTTGCCATCTCGATCGGCGACATCGAAATCACCGAGTGCGAAATGGTCAACCAGTTTGGCGGAAGCAAGACTGAGCCGCCCAAATTCACACGCGGCTATGGCCTGGCCTTTGGCCACAGCGAACGCAAAGCCATGGCCATGAGTCTGGTGGACCGCGCCTTGCGTGCCGACGAACTGGGTGAAGCCATTCAGTCGCCTGCGCAGATGCAGGAGTTTGTGCTGTCGCACAGCGACAGCCTGGAGGCCTCGGGCTTTGTCCAGCACCTGAAGCTACCGCATTACGTGGACTTCCAGTCCGAACTGGAGCTGGTGCGCAAGATGCGTGCGCAGGCCGCCAGCGCCCCCGAACAAGCCGAGGAAAACCCATGAACGCCCCCCGCGACATCCACGCCTGGACCGAGCCAGACGTGGCAGCCCACAGTGCCCCTGAGGTCAACTTCGCCTATCTGGACGAACGCACCAAGCGCATGATCCGCCGTGCCATCCTCAAGGCCATGGCCATCCCCGGCTACCAGGTGCCCTTTGGCTCGCGTGAAATGCCTTTGCCCTACGGCTGGGGCACCGGCGGCATCCAGGTCACCGCATCGGTGATTGGCCCACAGGACACCCTCAAGGTGATCGATCAGGGCTCAGACGACACGGTCAACGCGGTCAACATCCGCCGCTTTTTTGAGCGCACTGCCGGGGTGCAGACCACCACCCGCACCCACGAGGCCACGCTGATCCAGACGCGTCACCGCATTCCGGAAAAGCCGCTGACTGAGGGCCAGATCATCGTGTACCAGGTGCCGGTGCCCGAGCCCATGCAGCGCCTGGAACCACGCGAGACCGAAACACGGACGTTGCACGGGCTGGCCGAATACGGGCTGATGCATGTGAAGCTCTACGAAGACATCGCACGCTATGGCCACATCGCCACCACCTACGACTACCCGGTCATGGTGAACCAGCGCTACATCATGTCGCCCTCGCCGATTCCGAAGTTCGACAACCCCAAGATGCACATGAACCCGGCGCTGCAACTGTTTGGCGCGGGCCGTGAAAAACGCATTTACGCGGTGCCGCCCTACACGCCCGTCGAGAGCCTGGCCTTTGAAGACCACCCGTTTGAGGTGCAAAAGTGGAACGCGGCCTGCGCGCTGTGCGGTGCCACCGACTCCTTTCTGGACGAAGTCATCACCGACGATGCCGGGGGCCGCATGCATGTGTGCTCCGATTCGGACTACTGCCAGACCCGACAAGACGAGGCCGACACTTCAGCCCCCATCGGAGTCAGTGCCGCATGAGCTTGCTGATCCGCGAAGCCACCGACGACGATCTGCCCGCCGTGTTGGCCCTGTACGCCCAGCCGGGCATGGACGATGGCCAGGTGCTGACGCTGGCCGAGGCCCGGGCATTGCTGGCCCGGTTTCGCCAGTACCCCAGTTACCGGCTGTGGGTGGCCTGCGACCCGGCCCAGAGCGATGAATTGGTGGGCACCTATGCCCTGCTCATCATGGACAACCTGGCGCACCGGGGCACACCCTCGGCCATCGTCGAAGACGTGGTGGTGAGCGCCACCCGGCAAGGCCAGGGCATTGGCCGGCACATGATGCAGCATGCGCAAGACCAGGCCCGTCAGGGCGCTTGCTACAAGCTTGTGTTGTCGTCGAACCAAAAGCGCGAACGCGCCCATGCTTTTTACGAGTCGCTGGGTTTTCAGCGGCACGGTTTCAGTTTTGTGATCGGGCTTTGAAATGCATACCCTTGAGAACACCCCCCCTTTGCTGCGCGTGCGCGGCGTGAGCAAACGCTATGGCGACCGTGTCGCCCTGCAAGACGCCAGCTTTGACCTGTGGCCCGGCGAAGTGCTGGCCGTGGTCGGTGAATCCGGCTCGGGCAAATCCACCTTGCTCAACGCCATTGCGGCGCGCAGCCAGCCGGATGCTGGTCAGGTGGAGTTTCTGAGCCGCGATGGCCAGTTGCAAGACATCTACCGCATGAGCGAGGCCCAGCAACGCTTGCTGGCCCGCACCGACTGGGGCTTTGTGCACCAGAACGCCGCGGACGGTTTGCGCATGGATGTGTCGGCCGGGGCCAATGTGGGCGAGCGCCTGATGGGGCTGAGCGAGCGGCATTACGGCCGTTTGCGCAGCACCGCTCAAACCTGGCTGGAGCGGGTCGAAATTGACGCAGCACGCATCGACGACGCGCCGCGCACATTCTCAGGCGGCATGCGCCAGCGCCTGCAAATTGCCCGCAATCTGGTCACCAGCCCACGTTTGGTCTTCATGGACGAACCCACCTCCGGGCTCGATGTTTCGGTGCAGGCGCGTTTGCTGGACTTGCTGCGCCAGCTGACCCGCCAGATGCAACTGGCCGTGGTCATCGTCACGCACGATCTGGCGGTGGCGCGTCTGCTGGCCCACCGCATGATGGTCATGCAGCGCGGCAGCGTGGTCGAAGCCGGGCTCACCGACCAGGTGCTCGATGACCCGCAACACCCTTACACCCAATTGCTGGTGTCTTCTGTCCTGCAACCCTGAACTTTCCGGAACCCCAAGATGCTGCACATGAAACAGGTGTCCAAGCGCTTCACGCTGCACCACCAAAATGGCGCCGAACTCCAGGTACTGTCCAATGTCAATTTGTCGGTGGCACCGGGCGAATGCCTCGTGCTCGACGGTCCCTCGGGCATGGGCAAAAGCACCTTGCTCAAACTCATCTATGCCAACTACCGGGCCACCAGCGGCCAGATCAACCTGCGCCAGGCTGATGGCCGTGTGCTGGACCTGACCCAGGCCACGCCGCGCGAGCTGGTGCGCATGCGCCGCGACACGGTGGGCTATGTCAGCCAGTTCTTGCGCGTGATCCCGCGTGTGTCCGCGCTCGATGTGGTGGCTGAGCCCTTGATGGACGACGCTACCGGCACGGCCGACAGCACAGCGGCCACGCCAGAGCAAGCCCAGGAACAAGCCAGAGAGCAGGCACGCATCTGGTTGACCCGCCTGCGCATTCCCGAGCGCCTGTGGCATTTGCCCCCGGCCACTTTTTCGGGCGGCGAACAACAGCGCATCAACATTGCCCGCAACATGATCAAGCCCCGCCCCATCCTCTTGCTTGACGAGCCCACCGCTTCGCTCGATGCGGCCAACACCCAGACCGTGATCGACTTGATCCGTGAAGCCGTCGACCGGGGGGCTGCACTGGTGGGCATTTTTCACGACGCCCATGTGGGCGCCGCCGTAGCGACCCGCCGCGTGGATGTGGCCCAGTTCAGGAGCGCCGCATGAGCGCCATTATTTTCAAAAATGCCCGTCTGGTCCTGCCGAACGAAGTGGTGTCCGGCAGTGTCCGGGTTCAGGACGGGCATATCCATTCGGTGGATCAGGGTGAGGCCTCGGGCGCTGAAGGCTGGGATCTGGAAGGCGACTACCTCATGCCCGGCTTTGTCGAGATGCACACCGACAACTTTGAGCGCCACCTGATGCCGCGCCCCAAAGTGCAGTGGGCCGAAATGCCTGCCTTGCTGGCGCACGATGCCGAAGTGGCCGCTGCGGGCATCACCACCGTGTTTGACGCATTGGGCGTGGGTGATGCCGATCCGGACAGCCTGCGCGGCAGCACCTGGGACCCGGTGATTGAAACGATTGACTTGTGCACCCGGCAAAACCTGCTGCGCGCTGACCACCACCTGCATGTGCGTTGTGAACTGCCCGCGCCCAACACCATTGAGCTGTTCCAACCCTTCCATGACCATCCGCGCTTGTCGTTGATTTCATTGATGGACCACACCCCTGGTCAGCGTCAATGGGAAAACATCGACGTGGCCCGGGTGTACTACACCGGTAAAAAAGGCTGGTCGAATGAAAAATTCGAGCGTCAGGTCAAATTGTCTGCGGAGTTGCAAGACCGCTATGCCCAGCCGCACCGGGCTTACTTTGTGGATTACTGCCGCAGCCACGGCATCGCGCTGGCCAGCCATGACGACACCACCGCAGCCCATGTGCAGCAAGCCCATGCCGAAGGGGCCAGCATGTCCGAGTTTCCCACCACCTTGCTGGCTGCCCGCACAGCGCACGCGCATGGCCTGCTGAACGTGATGGGTGGGCCCAATGTGGTGCGCGGTGGCTCGCATTCGGGCAATGTGTCAGCGGCCGAGTTGGCGCGTCATGGCTTGCTCGACATCCTGTCATCGGACTACGTGCCCGGCAGCATGCTCAGCGCCGTGGTGCGGTTGGTCGATGACGGCATTCTGAGCTTGCCTCAGGCCGTGAACACCGTCTCACACAACCCGGCGCAAGCCACCGGCCTGAAAGACCGGGGACAAATTGCCCCGGGCCTGCGTGCCGATTTGATCCAGGTGCGCTTTGTGGCCATGCCCCAGGGCCAACGCCATGCGGTGGTTCGCGCTGTCTGGCGCGAAGGGCAGCGGGTGCTTTGACGCGCTGACACACAAGCTTCCCAAATGCGTCAAAAGCTTGTCACACAGCCTGTCCAAACTCTGCTTGTCTAGACATCTTCCGAAAGTCATTCTCATGGCCTTGCGAATTCGAAACATCAACAAACATTTTGCCAATAGCAAACATGCTTTGCGTGACATCCACATCGACATTGGTGCCGGTGAAATGGTGGCCCTGATTGGTGCATCGGGCTCAGGCAAATCGACCTTGCTGCGCATGGTGGCGGGCCTGCTCGAAGCGGACACGGCCACGGCCTCGCTGATCGAAGTCAATGGTCAGTGTGTGCAACGCAACGGCCGCATCACGTCGGACGTGCGGGCCATCCGCTCGCAGGTGGGTTTTGTCTTCCAGCAATTCAATCTGGTGGACCGCTTGCCTGTGCTGATCAATGTGCTGGTGGGTCGTTTGCACAGCATGCCCTGGTGGCGCGGCCTGGCGCGCTGGTTCACACAACAAGAACGTGCTTTGGCGCTGGACGCACTGCACCGCGTGGGCATCATGGATTGCCACGCGCAGCGTGCCTCGACCTTGTCGGGCGGGCAGCAGCAGCGCGCAGCCATTGCCCGCACGCTGGTGCAAGGTGCGCAGCTGGTGCTGGCCGATGAACCGATTGCTTCGCTCGACCCTGAAGCTTCACGCAAGGTCATGGAAATCCTGACCCGCATCCAGCGCGAAGACGGTCGCACCGTGGTGGTGTCTTTGCACCAGGTGGACATGGCCATCCGCTACTGCCCACGCGTGATTGCGCTGAACCAGGGCCAGGTGGTGTACGACGGCCCGTCGGCCAGCTTGACCCCGGCCTTGCTGCGCGAGTTGTATGGCATGCAGGCCGATGAATTTTTGAGCGGGAGCGATTTGCTGACTGCCGCCCAACCCCATACCGCGCCGGTATTGGCCTGGCCCACGCCCATGGCCCAGGCGGCCTGATTTTTTCCTTTTAACCTCACTGGAGTTCCTGACATGTTCAAGACAACCCTCTCGGCATTGGTTTTGGGCCTTGGCCTGAGCAGCGCCATGGCGCAAGACATCAACTTTGGTTTCATCTCGACCGAAGCCAGCCAGAACCTCAAAGCTGACTGGCAGCCTTTGCTGGACGACATGGAAAAGCAGACCGGTTTGAAGGTCAAGGCGTTCTTCGCATCGGACTACGCCGGCATCATCGAAGGCATGCGCTTCAACAAAGTGCAATTGGCCTGGATGGGCAACAAATCCGCGATGGAAGCGGTAGACCGCTCCAACGGTGAAGTGTTTGCCCAAATGGTCAACGCCGATGGCAGCCAAGGCTATTACTCGCACTTGATCGTGCACAAAGACAGCACCATCAAAGGCCTGGACGATGTGTTCAAAAATGCCAAAACCCTAAGCTTTGGCAATGGCGATCCCAACTCCACATCGGGTTTCCTGGTGCCCGGTTTTTATGTGTTTGCCCAGAACAAGGTCGACCCCAAAACTGCCTTCAAGGTGGTGCGCAACGCCAACCACGAAACCAACGCCCTGGCGGTGGCCAACAAGCAAGTGGACGTGGCCACCAACAACAGCGAAAACCTGGACAAGATCAAGGAACGCCAGCCCGAAAAGTTCAAAGACATCAAAGTGATCTGGACTTCGCCGCTGATCGCGCTGGACCCTCTGGTGATGAGCAAGAACCTGCCTGAAGCCACCAAGCTCAAGGTCAAGAACTTCTTCTACAACTACGCCAAGACCGATGCCCGAGAAAAAGACATCGTGATGAAGATTTCCAAACTGTCAGGCTTCAAGGCCTCGACCAACGACCAGCTCAAGCCCATCCGCCAGCTGGACCTGTTTGGCAAACGCACCAAGTTGGAAGCCGATACCACGATGTCGGATGCCGACAAGAAAACCAAGTTGGCCGAGATGGACCAACAACTGGCCGCATTGAAGTAATCCGTTTGGTTTTGACCGGCGCTGCGCGGCATGACCGTGCCGCACAACGCTCCATTTATTCATTGATCCCAATGTCCCACACTCTGGCCAACTCCAAAATGCAGGCGCTTGCTGCATCGGCGGCGTCCCGACGCAGCCTCACCGCTTATTTGGGCTGGGGCCTTTTGCTGGTCTTGCTGGCCGCATCCTGGCAAGGCGCCGACATGCGACCGGCTGATCTGTGGCGTGACGGCGGCAACATGGCCACGTATGCGGCCGAGTTTTTCCCGCCCAATTTTTCGCAGTGGCGCCTGTATGTTGACGAGATGCTGGTCACGCTGCAGATTGCGCTGTGGGGCACCGCACTGGCCGTGGTCACGGCCGTGCCGATGGCCTTGCTGGCGTCGTCCAATATCGTGCCGTGGTGGGTTTACCAGCCTGTGCGCCGTGTTCTCGATGCGTTCCGCGCGATCAATGAAATGGTGTTCGCCATGTTGTTCGTGGTGGCCGTGGGTCTTGGGCCGTTCGCCGGGGTGCTGGCCTTGTGGATTCACACTTCGGGCACGCTGGCCAAGCTGTTTTCTGAAGCGGTGGAAGCCATTGACCCGCAGCCGGTCGAAGGCATCCGCTCCACCGGGGCTTCTGCTTTGCACGAGATCGTCTATGGGGTGATCCCACAGGTCATTCCGCTGTGGATCTCTTTCACCCTTTACCGGCTGGAGGCCAATGTGCGCTCCGCGTCGGTGGTCGGCATGGTGGGCGCAGGCGGCATTGGGGTGGTGCTCTGGGAAATCATTCGGGGTTTTCAGTACGCCGAAACCGGTGCCGTCATGCTCATCATCATCGCCACCGTCAGCCTGATTGACCTGGTGTCGTCCCGCATTCGCCAACTCTTTGTCTGAGGTGCCCTATGTCCCTGACCTTGCCTGAAGTGATTTCGTTACTGGAAAGCCGTGGCCAACGCCAATACGGCATGGAAGCCATCAGTCAGCTCGATCATGCGCTGCAGTGTGCACACCTGGCTGAGCAGGCGGGAGAAACCACAGAAACAATCGTGGCAGCACTTCTGCACGACCTGGGCCACCTGCTGGTAGCCGAGCGCGATGGTCAGCCAGAGCACAACACCGATCACGACGATCTTCACCAGTTCATTGTCCTGCCATTTTTGCGCGGATTGTTTCCCGATGCGGTGCTGGAGCCCATTCGCCTTCACGTTGACGCCAAACGCTACCTGTGCCTGATCGATCCTGGTTACCGAGAAAACTTGTCCCCAGCTTCTAAACACAGTTTGGAGAAACAAGGCGGCGTGTTCAGCGAACGCGAAGGCGAAGTGTTCATGAACCAGTCCTTTGCCGCCGAATCAGTGCGCCTGCGACGCTATGATGATTTGGCCAAAGTGCCCGCCAGAACCGTGCCCCATCTGGATCATTATGCTGATCACCTGCGTCAGGCTGCCCTCTGAAACGGCAGGACGTCACTAGCGCCAGGCAGTTTTAACTCAGCGATTGGCAAATGCGGCCAAAGCTCACTTGTACCTACGCAACTCAAACGATAGCCCTGTACATGCATTTGATCACCCACGCCTGTTTCAGTGAACTTGGCGGTATAGGTTTTGCCATACTCCTCACAGGTTAACAGCACGTCAAAACGTCGTGATTAAATTTTTTATTCACTCATAAACGTACTCAGATTTCGCACAGCAGTCACCTTGAGCGGGAAACATCAGGCAGCAGCCGACATAAAAAGACGTCATCAAACTTTCAAATATCCGTCACATAATCGCGGCCATTGAGTTCTATGCCCATCGGGTCTTTTCATGCACACCAAGTCTCTTTTTGCAGCCATCGACCTTGGCTCCAACAGCTTCCGGCTGGAAATCGGTCAGCTGGATGCAGGTCATCTGAGGCGCGTGGAATACATCAAGGAAACGGTACGACAAGGCAATGGTCTGGACAGCGAACGTCATCTGACCGAAGAAGCCATGCAGCGCGGCTGGGAATGTCTGGCACGATTTGCAGAGCGCATTGCCGGCTTCAATCCTGAACAGGTCCGTGCAGTGGCCACACAAACCCTGCGGGAAGCGCGCAATCGCGAAGTGTTTCTGGACAAAGCGAAAACCATTTTGGGTTACCCGATTGAAGTCATTGCTGGCAAGGAAGAAGCTCGACTGATTTATCTGGGGGTTTCGCATTTGCTGCCGCAATCAGATGAACGCAGACTGGTCATCGATATTGGCGGCCGGTCGACCGAGTTGATTCTGGGTCAAAACGAGCAAGCGCACACACTGGAGTCGTATCGAGTGGGAAGTGTTGCCTGGTCTATGAAATACTTTGCCGACGGACTGTGGACCAACTCGGCATTCAAGGCCGCAGAAATCGCCGCAAAGGCTGTGCTTGACGAAGCCCAAATCTTGTACACACGCGATAGCTGGGACACTTGCTACGGTGCCTCAGGCACTGTGGGTGCAGTCGCTGATGTACTGACACTGGCCGGTTGGCCCGAAGGAGTCATCACGCGGGAAGGCCTGGACTGGTTGAAAGAAAAATTGGTCAAAGCACACAAACCCGAACACCTGCGTGTGGAAGGTGTCAAAGACGACCGTAAACCAGTCATCGGCGGCGGTCTGGCTGTCCTGAGGGCTTTGTTTGACCTCTTGCAAATCGATGAAATGCATGCTGCACAAGGTGCTTTGCGCCATGGTGCCCTGTATGACCTGTTGGACCGGGAAAGCCCTCTGGCCGATGTGCGTTCCAGCATGGCCGACTGGTTGACACACTGCTTTGGTGTCGATCAGCTGCAAGCTGAACGGGTCTCGCGCACGGCACAAAGCCTGTTGTCGCCCATGCTGATCGGTCAGACAGCCGAAGACACCGCACGACATCTGAGAAAACTGCACTGGGCTTGTCAACTTCATGAAGTCGGCATGCGCATTGCGCACAGTGATTACCACAAGCATGGTGCCTATATTCTGGACAACACCGATCTGCCCGGATTCACCATTGATGAGCTGCATCGACTGAGCCAACTGGTTTTAGGACACCGAGGCAAGCTGCGCAAATTGGAAGCCGAACTCCGGGACCCCCAGTTCGTCCAGCAGCTGCTGGCCCTGCGTTTGTCGGTGATCTTGTGCCATGCGCGACGTGATCCGGATATCTCTGCCCTGCAAATCCACTGCGACGAACTCAGCCAGTCAGTCACGTTACAACTGGGGCAGTCTTGGGCCGAGCAATGGCCACAGTCAGCGCATTTATTGCGCGAAGAAGCCCTGTCGTGGCAAAAAACAGGGTGGAATTTGCAGATGCAATTTGACTGATCCTTGCCTGAAGTTTGATTCAAAAAGATGAACGGTATAAACTATATGCACCGTTATTTAAAGGATCAGAAATGACCACTTCAACAGCACCCAAACTCACCGAAAGCCAGACCGTCAAATTGGCAGGCAGCACCCAAAGCCAGACAGCAGCAAAAGCGTCGACCAAGCGGGCGCAACGGAACACGACATCAACGCCTGCGCCTCGAAAAGCCACTGTGAAGTCTGCTACCCAACCGGCGAAAACGACCGCCGCAAAAAAATCTGTCACCAGCCCGATGACAGATAAAACCGTCACAACAAAAGTCAATCCAGCCAGGGCTCAGGGCAAAAAACCGGAAACGACCCCACCGGCAAAAACCAAAACAGCAACGCCAAAGACCAAAGTGATCAAAACCAAAACGATCAAGCCGCTTAAAGTCGAAAAGGAGAAGAAAGTCAAAGTGGTGCGTGACAGCTTCACCATCCCAAAAATCGAATTCATGCAACTGGCCGAGATGAAAAAACGCGCTCTGGGCCTGGGTGTTGAAGTGAAAAAAAGCGAACTGATCCGTGCAGGTCTTCAATTGCTGACGGGCCTGCAAGACGCCGCCTTCAAAAAGGCACTGAGCGCTGTTCCTACCATCAAGACCGGCCGCCCAGGCAAGGACTGAACAGGGATTTTCAGAGCCGGTCAGGCACGGTGACCGACATGATCACCGTCTGGTCCAATCCTTCACGATGGCGGCTGCGCAGCCACCAGACCGCGCCCTTGCGGATCGGGCAAGGGCCATCGCCCATCAGCAATAGCCGTGAAGCCACCAGCCCCAAGGCAGGTTGGTGGCCTACCAGCACCACCGGATTGCGGGCATCGGGCCATCCTGCAGTCTCCAGCAAATCTTCCACAGTTGCCCCGGGCGACAAAGCGTCCCGAACTTTGTACTTGCGTCCAATTGCCCGCACAGTTTGCTCGGCTCGCACAGCCGGACTGCTGTAGATGCGGGCCCCCTCCGGCAACTGTCGCTCCAGCCAGCTGGCCATGCGCACGGCATGCTTTTCGCCTCGCGCAGTCAGTGCCCGTTGCAGGTCATCCTGACCGGGTTCAGCATCGTGGGCCTCGGCATGTCGCCACAAGATCAGATCCATGCTGGTTTACTCCTGATTGCCCGAGGCGCTGTAGCGCGCCATCAAAGCATTTTGTGCACCATGACCTGGTGCGTGAAGACCCACTCGGTGGTAACGTCCATCAGGCGCAAGGTCCCAGGCATCACGACTGTCATGCAAGTAAGCCAGCAGGCATTCATCGATGATGCGCTGGCGCAAAACTGGATCGTCCACAGGCCAAGCCATCTCGATGCGACGTGTCATGTTGCGACTCATCCAGTCGGCGCTTGACAAGTACAAGGATTCGCGTTGGCCGGCACGGAAATAAAACACCCGGGAGTGCTCCAGGAAGCGGCCGATGACCGAACGCACGCGAATGTTTTCGCTCACCCCCGACAAACCCGCAGGCAGCATGCAGGCACCCCGAACGATCAGATCAATACTGGCACCCTGTTGGCCTGCCCTCAACAAGGCATCAATCAGGGGTTCATCGGTCAGCGCGTTCATCTTGATCACGATGCGCCCACCCAACCCTGCGCCCGCCGCCTTGCCTGCGGCGTCGATCATGGCCAGCATATCGGCATGCAAATGAAAAGGAGCGACCAGCAGGCGTTTCATTTGAGGTAAGCGACTTTGACTGGCCAAATGCAAGAACAACTGGTCCATGTCGGCCGTGATGCTGGCATCGGCCGTGAGGTAACTGAGGTCTGTGTAAAGTCGAGCTGTGCGCGGGTTGTAGTTGCCTGTAGACAGATGGCCATAGCGCCGCAGTGTGCGGCCCTCACGGCGAGTGACCAGCAGCATCTTGGCATGCGTTTTCAGACCAACCACACCGTACACCACCTGCACACCAATTGATTCCAGTTGTTCGGCCCAATTGATGTTGGCCTCTTCGTCAAAGCGGGCTTTGAGCTCCACCACGGCAGTGACTTCCTTACCTCGACGCACCGCTTCGCGCAGCAAATCCATCATGACCGGATCACTGCCCGTGCGGTAAATGGTCTGCTTGATGGCCAACACATCCGGGTCCAGCGCGGCTTCACGCAAAAATGCCAGAACGCCGTCAAAGCTTTCAAAAGGTTGATGGATGAGCACATCGCCCTGACGCAAGCGGGCCAAAACAGAGCCTTGCTGTGGCAGCTGCACCGGGTAGTGGGCTTTGTAAGGTGGAAACAGCAATTGCGGTGCATTGGCCAGATCAATCAGCTGCATGAGGCGCACCAGATTGACCGGCCCGTTGACGCGGAACACGGATGGCTCCGGCAACTGGAACTCCTTGCGCAAAAATTCAGCCAGGCGATGGGAACAATCCGAAGAAATTTCGAGCCGCACCGCCTGTCCGTAGTTGCGGTGTTGCAGCCCCTGACGCAAAGCCATGCGCAAGTTGCTCACGTCGTCTTCGTCTACTTCCAGCTCGGAATGACGTGTGACACGAAATTGCGAAAACTGCCCGACTACGCGCTCAGGAAACAACTCTGACAAGTGTGCTCGGATCACACTCGACAGCAACACAAAAGAGGTCGTTCCACCGCACAAGCGCGCCGGCAGAGGAATCAGCCGGGGCAAAACACGCGGGACTTTCACAATCGCAATTTCATTCGAACGTCCAAACGCATCCTTGCCCGACAACTGGACAATGAAGTTGAGTGATTTGTTGGCCACCTGCGGAAAAGGATGCGAGGGATCGAGCCCTACCGGTACCAGCAAAGGCTGCACTTCTTTTTGGAAGTAACTGCGCACCCAGCGGCGCTGGGTTGCATCACGTTCGCCATGCGACAAGATGCGAAAACCTTGCCGCTCCAATGCAGGCAACAGATCGTCGTTGTAGAGCGCATACTGCTGCGTCACCATGGCATTGGCCTGCGCGGAGATTGCTGCCAGGCTTTTTGGGGTGTATGGGCCATGGTTCAGGCCATGCAACGCCCCCATGACATGGGACTCGGCACGCACCTCAAAAAATTCGTCCAGATTCGAGGACACGATGCACAAATAACGCAAACGCTCCAACACAGGTACATCGGATCGATGAGCCCAATCAAGAACCCGCTCGTTAAACGCCAAGATACTGAGATCGCGGTCCAACAGTACCGGCCGGTTTTCATCGGAAAGGTGTGTCGGGACTTGCTTGTTCGCCATATCGCTCTCGGGTCTGAATGAGGGCAAAGTCTAGGGATGCAACAAGTCAACTTGATGACAAGTTGATGAACTCGCTCACTATTTCATGCGATTGCAGAGCTCATGGGCTTTTCACACACGACCACGGGCTGCCCTGCCCCCCAGCGAAGAATCTCCAGACGTCCGTCGTCATACTCGACCAGTGCGGTTCGGCTTTCCACCCAATCGCCATCGTTGCAGTACAAAATACCGTTGACATCACGTATTTCGGCATGGTGAATGTGGCCGCACACCACCCCGTCATAACCACGCCGTCGTGCCTCGTGGGCCACGGCCACTTCAAAATCGCTGATGAAATTCACTGCTTTTTTGACTTTGAGCTTGAGGTAAGCCGACAAAGACCAGTAATCCAACCCTAGCCGTGCTCGCAGGCTGTTCAGATGGCGATTGATTTTCAGGGTCAGTTCGTACAACCAGTCACCCACATAAGCCAACCATTTGGCGCACTGAATCACGCCATCAAAGTGATCGCCATGCACCACCCACAACTTCAGCCCTGTGGCCGTCGTATGGGATGTGTCGTGGAACACTTCAACACCTCCAAAGGCATGGCCGACAAAATGGCGTGCAAACTCGTCGTGGTTGCCCGGAACGTAAATCACTCGACATCCCTTACGCGCACGGCGCAACATTTTTTGCACCACATCGTTATGACTCTGGGGCCAGAACCAACGACGACGCAACTGCCAGCCATCCACAATATCGCCGACCAGATACAGCATGTCGCTGGGATGGGCTTTGAGAAAATCCATCAGTGCCTCAGCCTGAAAGCCCGGTGTACCGATGTGCAAATCTGAAATGAAAATTGCACGCAACCGTGGCCGTCCATCGCAAGCATCCTCGTCGTCCAGCAGCGCTTCTTCAGAATGCCCAGCAATGGGCGTGCCGCATGCACCGGGTGAGCCTAAAAATGCATCATGTACCGATCCCGTCAGCTCGCATGACGCATCACGCCTCATCGGACCAGACAAGGTAGGCGGCATCAACCCGCCCCCTGGAAGTGCTTGCGGTATCGGGCGGGTATGTCAGCCGTTTGCATCATCATGGGCAAATCAGCCGTATTGAAATCCGGGTCCCAGGCAGGCGCACCCAGTACTTTGGCACCCAACCGCAAATAGCCTTTGATGAGTGCGGGCGGATCAATGCGAACATCGTGGTCCAAATCGTCCACAGGAAGGGGCAGACGGGGCCGAACGTGGTGCTCGATCCCCGCCAGGTGCGTTTGTCGCAATTGATGCCAGATACTGGCAGCAGCATCCCCTGTCACCACGCCGTTGTGCAACATGGGAATGCTGGCACAGCCGATCATCACGTCCAGACGATTGCGCTCCATGAACTCAAACAAAGCACCCCAAAGCGCCATGATCACCCCTCCGTGGCGGTGCTCAGCATGCACGCAACTGCGACCCAGCTCCACCATGCGCTCTCTCATGGTGCGCAATCGTGTCAGGTCAAACTCGGTGTCACTGTAAGTGCCCCCTGCACGTTTGGCTTGTGCCGGCGTCAGTACGCGGTAAGTGCCGATCACTTGATGCGATGCGGCATCGCGTACCAACAGGTGTTCACAGTAATCATCAAACAGGTCAATGTCGTGACCGGGAACTTTGGAGGACAAACGTGCCCCCATTTCGGTGCCGAAAACCTCGTACCTCAATCGCTGCGCTTCACGAACTTCGTCCTGATGCCGCGCCCAGCCCACTTGGACAGCGCCTTTGGCAGGCTGGACAACGAAGCCTTCAGAGTTATGGGGTTGAGACGGATGAAGTGACCCCCTGGGCAAACTGATAGGGGACAGTGCGAATGTGGGGTTGGGCAGTTCTTTCATGTCAACTTCTCCTGAGGATTCAATGCATGGATGGTGCAAAGCACCCATGACAAGGAAAAGTCATTCAGGTGAATATTTCATGAATCACATGCCACTCAGGCCCCGTCATGAACCCGCAACCCGTCAGGTACGGGCCATGCCAGCCATGGCGTCACACTTTCTAAGGTATGGTTATGCTTTTGTTTTTTTAATGCGTGGCCCCATGATCCTTGAACTTGCCGACATCCGCATCCAGCCTGGTCAACAGACCGCTTTTGAAGAAGCGATTGAACGGGGCCTGAACACCGTGATCAGCCAGGCCAAGGGCTTTCGTGGTGCCAAAGTGAACAAAGGCGTGGAAAACACCGAACGCTATGTGCTTCAAATTTTTTGGGAAACACTGGAAGACCACACCGTCGGTTTCCGGGAATCACCTCTTTTCCCCCAATGGCGCAGCATTGTGGGACCGTTCTTCGCCGCACCACCCCATGTTGAGCACTTCGAGTTGACTTACCAGTCGGCCTAAAGCAAGTCACGGCCAGCCGCTGCCCCACAGCTGACCGGTTTCAGGTGCCTTCATGCCCTTGCACCAGTCGGGCCAGCAGGCCCACAAACTGCGCCTGTTCGTCGGCATTCAGCGGCGACAGAATCCGATCTTGTACCTGTGCCACGGCCGTTTGCATGCCTGACAGCGCCCGTGTTCCTTGTGCAGTGGGCCACAGCAGCTTTCGCCGGCGATCCTGAACATCCGCATCGCGACGGACCCAACCTTTGGCCTCCAGCCGCCCGATCACGGAACCGGATGTGGCGGCATCAAAGGCCACGCGCTTGGCCAGCGTGATCTGGTCAATGCCCGGGGTGTCCTGCACCGCGCTCAGGATCGCGAACTGAACCGGTGTCACATCGGCAAAAGCCAAATGCTCGGCAAAAATCGCCACGGCGATTTGTTGCGCACGGCGAATAAGGTGCCCGGGGGCAGCACTCACATCCAAAGGGGTCTTCATGGTTCATTCACACGGGTTCAAGCAAGGGTTTTCACGGATCAGGAAATGGGACCTGTCTCAAGCCACAAGTGTACTGAGCCAAATTTATGCGCTTAACATCCAAATTCCATTGTTTGAAAGCCTGCCATGAGTTTTGTGTTCTCGCCCCTGCCAGTGGTCTCCGTTCCCGTTGTGGGCCATGCCGAGCGTTTTCCTGTGCACCGCATTTATTGCGTTGGTCGCAACTACGAAGAACACGCCAAAGAAATGGGATTTACCGGACGCGAACCCCCCTTCTTTTTCCTGAAACCCGCTGACAGCTTGGTCGTGGTGGACGCCGGGCAGACGGGACAAATGCCCTACCCCAGCCTGACCCACAACCTGCACCACGAGATCGAACTGGTGGTGGCCATTGGCAAAGGCGGCCGAAACATCAGCGCAGCCGATGCGTCGCAGCACATTTATGGTTACGCCGTTGGCCTGGACATGACCCGCCGCGACCTGCAAAACGACATGAAAAAACAAGGCCGCCCTTGGTGCATTGGCAAGGCGTTTGACCACTCAGCACCGATCGGTCCGATCACGCCTGCAACGCAAGCAGGAAATATCAATGCTGCAGAAATCAGTCTTCAGATCAACGGCACGGACCGACAGCGCAGCCATCTGAACAAACTGATCTGGAGCGTCGCCGAAACCATCGAACACCTGTCCCAAGCCTGGGAACTGAAACCTGGCGACCTGATCTACACCGGTACCCCCGAAGGCGTCTCTGCAGTCGTGGCAGGCGATCAGCTTGTGGGCGAAGTGACAGGACTGCCCATGCTGCACATTCGCATTGAATGATGAAAAAAAGTGCAAATTTTGATCTGAATTCAGTAATAACCCTGAAAAATTTTCAGACAACTTGCAACATAATTCATCTTGCATGGAACCTCAAAAAATGGAGAAATCGCAAACTCTGCGGTTTTGCCCCAAAACTTGGGTAAGTACCGATTAACCGACCGATCGGTTGGTTTTAAGATGATTCTTTTGATCCCGTGAAGGAGACTTTTGCATGAAACAACTCGTGAAACAAACCGTCCTGGCGGTGGGCTTGCTGGCCGCAGGTTTTGGCGTGCAGGCCCAAACCGTGACCCTGAAAGTGCACCACTTCCTGGGCCCTCAGTCCATCCAGCACACAACGATGCTGGGCGACTGGTGCAAAAACATTGCCAAAGACTCCAAAGACCGCCTGAAATGCGAGATCTACCCGGCCATGCAATTGGGCGGTACGCCTGTGCAGTTGTATGAACAAGCCCGCGATGGTGTCATCGACGTGGCCTGGACACTGCAAGCCTACACACCCAAGCTGGCCAAACTGGAAGTGTTCGAGTTGCCCTTCATGATGACCAATGCGGAAGCCACCAGCCGCGCCGCTTGGGATTACGCCCAGAAATACGCGCAAGACGACTTCAAGGATGTGAAGATGCTGGCGGTCCACGTGCACGGCCCAGGCAACATTTACAGCAAGAGCAAAGCCGTACACACCATGGCTGATCTCAAGGGCATGAAAGTGCGTGCTCCCACACGCCAGGTCAACAAAATGGTGGCCATGATGGGTGCAACCCCCGTGGCCATGCCCGTGCCACAGGTGCCTGAAGCCCTGTCCAAGGGTGTGATCGACGGGGCCGTGATCCCTTACGAAGTGGCTCCCGGCCTCAAAGTCAACGAGTTGACCAACTTCACTGCTGAAACCGATCGCAGCTACAACGCGCTCTACACCACCGTGTTCGTGGTTCCCATGAACAAGGCCAAATACGATTCATTGCCCGCTGATCTCAAGGCCGTGATCGACAAGAACTCGGGTCGTGAATTGTCGGCATTCCTGGGCAAAACCCAAGCCGGCCAGGACTTGCCCAGCAAAAAAGTGTTTGAAGCTTCTGCCAACCAGAAAATCAGCATTATTCCAAAAACTGAATTGGAAAAATGGAAAAAAGCCACCGATGCGCTGGATGATGCCTGGGTGGCCGAAATGACAGGCAAAGGCATGGACGGCAAAGGCATGCTGCAATCAGCCACAGAACTGATCAAGCAATACAGCAAGTGATGCGATGACCACAACCTGAGCAGTGGCCCTGGCCTGCTGCTCAGGTTTTTTCTTTGTCTTTGGGCAATCCCTCTGCATTGCTCTTAATCCCCCACCACCATGATGCTTTCAACCTCTTTAGAGCGGATTGCCCGTCTCTGCAGCATATTGGGAGGGCTGGTCATGACCGGCCTGATGCTGATGACCTGTTACAGCCTGATCGGCCGTAACGTTTTTGACACCGCACTGATTGGTGATTTTGAACTCACGGGTGTCGGTGCAGGTGCGGCCATAGCGCTGTTCATGCCCTTGTGCCAGCTCAAACGCGAAAACATCATCGTGGACTTTTTCACGGCCAACCGCAGCGAAGCCTTCAATTTCCGTCTTGACCGGATGGGCGATCTGTTCATGGCTGTGATTTTCTTCTTGCTTTCCTGGCGCTGCGCAGCTGCAGCCATCAACGCCAAAGAAACCATGGGCGCATCCATGCTGCTGGGCTTCCCCGATTGGATCGTCTTCACGAGCATGTGCATACCATTTGGCATCACCGCACTCATCGCCACAGTGCAAGCCCTCTCCCTGCCCGACAACAACGATAAGGCCTCGTCATGACCCCGATCACTCTGGCTTTGCTGATCTTCGGCATCATGCTGCTGCTCATGGTGGTGCGCGTGCCGATTGCGGGTGCCATGTTCTTGGCTGGCGCAGCCGGCTTTGTGCTGCAAACCGGCATGACCCCCTTCCTGAATTTTCTGAACAACCTCGCCTTTGCACGCTTGGCCAACTATGACCTCTCGGTCATCCCCCTGTTCATCCTGATGGGTCACTTCGCCACACAGGGCGGCATCAGCAAGGCACTGTTCCAGTTTGCCGCTGCCGTCATGGGGCGCTTCAAAGGGGGCTTGGCCATGGGAGCTGTGCTCGCTTGCGGGGCCTTTGGTGCCATCTGTGGTTCCTCTGTGGCCACGGCGGCCACCATCACCGGCGTGGCCTTGCCCGAGATGAAACGTCACGGCTATTCAGGACGATTGTCCACCGGCACACTGGCTGCAGGCGGCACTTTGGGCATTCTGATTCCCCCATCGGTCCCCCTGGTGATTTACGCCATCCTGACCGAGCAAAACATCGCCAAACTGTTTGCTGCTGCGATGATGCCCGGCATCATCGCCATGGTCGGCTACATGATCGCCATCGCGATTTATGTGCGCGTGGTCCCTGGTCAAGCGCCCGACCAAGAGGACCGCGAGAAACTGACTTTTGAATCACTCAAAGGCATCTTGCCCATTGCCACCATCTTCGTGATCGTGTTTGGTGGCATTTATGCCGGCTTTTTCACCCCCACCGAAGGCGCGGCCGTTGGCGCTGCATCGACTTTTGTGGCGGCTTTGCTCAAACGCGAACTGACCTGGCGCAAATTTCTGGACTGCTTCCATTCCACTGCGATCAGTTCGGCCATGATCTTCATGATCTTCATGGGGGCTGATGTGATGAATGCCTCTTTGGCCCGCACCCAGGTTCCTGGTCAACTGGCCGAATTGGTGGTCTCCATGAACCTGGCACCATTGATGGTGGTTTCGGGCATCTTGCTGCTGTATGTATTGCTGGGTGCCGTCATGGATGAGCTGTCGATGCTGCTGCTGACCATCCCGATCTTCTTCCCCATCATCATGAAACTCGACTTCGGCATGACCCCTGAATACACAGCCATCTGGTTTGGCATCATGGTGCTGATGACTGTGGGCTTTGGCATGCTGGCACCGCCTGTGGGCTTGAATGTCTATGTGGTGAACGGCATGGCCAAGGATGTGCCCTTGAGCGAAAGCTACAAAGGCATCATGCCTTTCCTGATCAGCGACACCATCCGCACCTTGTTGCTGCTGTTCTTCCCTGGCATTTCATTGTTCCTGATCAAATACCTGACCTGATCCGGAACCTGCCTTACAAGCCCTTGGCATTCCACTGCCCGGGGCTTTTTTCATGGCCGAATTGGTTAGACTCAAGCACACCAGTCACCTCGGGTTTTCAACACCCATGCCCTCATGATGTTTGACCGCACCATTCGCCATTGCCGCCAATGCGGTGCCACGGTGGCCCGCCGCTTGCCTGACGACGGGGACACCCGCGAACGGGCCATCTGCACTGTCTGCCACACCATTCATTATGAAAATCCGCTCAATGTGGTCGGTACGGTGCCGTGCTGGGGTCAACAGGTCTTGCTGTGCAAACGCAACATCGAACCGCGAAAAGGCAAATGGACACTGCCCGCAGGCTTCATGGAACTGGGGGAAACCACCGCAGAAGGGGCAGCCCGTGAAACCACCGAAGAAGCTGGCGCCCAATTCATCATGCAAGACCTGTTCACGGTCATGAGTGTCCCGCGTGTTGGCCAGGTTCACCTGTATTACCGTGCCCAATTGACCAGCGATCAGTTTGATCCCGGCCACGAAACCATGGAAGCGCGCTTGTTCAACGAAGAAGACATCCCTTGGGACGAACTGGCCTTCCGAACAGTGCGCGAAACACTTGAGCATTTTTTCGCAGACCGCCACGCTGGTCGTTTTGGAACTCACGCCTTTGATATCACTTAAAAATGACAGGTGAGCCAAAATCAACCTGACCAGCTCTGATAATGCTCAGGTATTTTTTACTTTTTCCTCATTTCAACATCACGAGGCTTTGCATGATCAAGTCCATTTCCGTCTTTTTGACCAGCCTGCTGGCTGCAGCTGCCATGGCTCAAACGGCCGTTCCGGCAGCCCCCGCGGTACCTGCTGCGCCCCCAGCTGCTGCTCCTGCCGTAACAGCCTCACCTGCAGTGGCCCCGGCCCCCGTGGCAACGCCAAAGGCCGAAGCCGCCACCAAAAAGAAAAAAGCGGCGCATAAAGCCGACAAGAAAAGTAAAAAAACCAAGAAAGTCAAGAAGAAGAACAAAGCCCACTGAGCTTTGAAACTCTCCGCCCTGGTCTGAATCACCTGGTCTGACACTTCCTCAAAAACAAAGGCCACTTACGTGGCCTTTGTTTTGTGCAAAGCATCTCTCGGGCTCGGCTCACACGTCAATGGCCGCCGCCGACCCGGCCTGTTTGCGCAACTCGAACTTCTGGATCTTGCCCGTGCTGGTCTTGGGCAGTTCACCAAACACCACCGCACGCGGCACCTTGAAGCCCGCCAGATGCTGCTTGCAGTGCGCCACGATCTGCTCGGGCGTGGTCTGCGCACCGGCTTTCAGCTCCACAAAGGCGCAAGGCGTCTCGCCCCAGCGCGCATCAGGCTTGGCCACCACGGCCGCGGCCAGCACATCGGGGTGGCGGTACAGCACGTCTTCCACCTCGATCGACGAGATGTTCTCGCCGCCCGAGATGATGATGTCCTTGCTGCGGTCCTTGATCTTGATGTAGCCGTCCGGGTATTGCACCGCCAAATCGCCACTGTGGAACCAGCCGCCCGCAAAAGCCTCTTGGGTGGCCTTGGGGTTCTTCAGGTAGCCCTTCATGGCGATGTTGCCCCGGAACATGATCTCGCCCATGGTTTCGCCATCTTCCGGCACGGGCTGCATGGTTTCGGGGTTGAGCACGCGCACATCGCGCTCCAGGTGGTAACGCACGCCCTGGCGGGCATTGAGGCGGGCGCGCTCACCGATGTCCAGCGCATTCCAGTCATCATGCTTGGCGCACACCGTGGCCGGGCCATACACCTCGGTCAGGCCGTAGACATGGGTCAAATCAAAGCCCATTTGTTCCATGCCTTCGATCATCGACGCAGGAGGCGCAGCGCCCGCCACCATGGCCTTGACGCCTGCGGGCACGCCCGCCTTCATCTCGACCGGCGCGTTGACCAGCAAACCATGCACGATGGGCGCACCGCAGTAATGCGTCACGCCGTGGTTGCGGATGGCATCAAAAATCGCCTGCGCCTCAACCCGCCGCAAGCACACGTTGACCGCAGCGCGTGCCGCCAATGTCCAGGGAAAGCACCAGCCATTGCAGTGAAACATGGGCAGCGTCCACAAATACGCAGCATGCTTGGGCATGTCCCATTCCAGTATGTTCGAGATGGCGTTGGTCGCCGCGCCCCGGTGGTGGTAGACCACGCCTTTGGGGTTGCCGGTGGTGCCGCTGGTGTAGTTCAGGGCAATCGCATCCCACTCATCAGCGGGCAGGCTCCAGACGAATGCGGCATCGCCGCTGGCCACAAAAGTCTCATAAGTGACTGTACCGATTTTTTCACTGACCCCGGTGTAGAGCGCATCCTCCACATCCACCACCAGGATCGGGGCTGGGGACTGGCGCAGCGCCAGCGCTTTTTTCAGGGTACCCGAAAACTCCGGGTCCACGATCACGGCTTTGGCCTCGCCGTGGTCCAGCATGAAGGCGATGGTTTCAGGGTCAAGCCGGGTGTTGAGCGCATTGAGCACGGCACCGGCCATGGGCACGCCAAAGTGCGCCTCCACCATGGGGGGCGTGTTGGGCAACATCACCGCCACCGTATCGTTTTTGCCAATGCCCGCCTGCGACAGCGCACTGGCCAGCTGGCGACTGCGGCGGTACGTGGTTGCCCAATCCTGGCGCAAATCACCATGCACAATGGCCAGGCGCGTGGGATAGACCTCGGCCGTGCGCTCAATGAACGACAGTGGCGACATCGGGGCGTGGTTGGCAGGGGTCTGAGGCAAATCCTGATCGTAAATTGAGGTCATAAGAACTCCTGAAACGGGTGATGGCGACATTGGATGCGATTTGCCTGACCTGGCGCTGAAATCCAGTTCAACATCGGTCTCCTAAGCGAAACCATATCAGCGAAAATAGCCCCCTTATGGCCATCCCCCAGTCTTTCATCCAGGAGTTGCTGTCCCGCGTCGACGTGGTCGAGGTGGTGGGCAAGTACGTGCAGCTCAAGAAAGGCGGCGCCAACTTCATGGGCCTGTGCCCCTTTCATGGCGAAAAGTCCCCCAGCTTCAGCGTCAGCCCCACCAAGCAGTTTTTCCACTGCTTTGGCTGCGGCAAAAACGGCAACGCCATCGGCTTTTTGATGGAGCACGCGGGCATGACCTTCATTGAAGCCGTGAAAGACCTGGCCCAGCAAACCGGCATGGTGGTGCCCGAAGAGCAGCAATCGCCCGAAGAACGTGCACGCGCCGCCGCGCAAAAAGCCAAACAGGACAGCCTGAGCGATGTGCTGGAAAAAGCCGGGCAGGCCTACCGCGAACAACTGCGCATCACGCCCCGGGCGGTGGAATATTTAAAGGGCCGGGGCTTGTCGGGCCAGATTGCCAAGCGCTTTGGCCTGGGCTACGCGCCCGAAGGCTGGCGCAGCCTGGCCAGCATCTTCCCCAAATACGACGACCCGGTGCTGGCCGAAAGTGGCCTGGTCATCGTCAACGAAGAAGACGACAAACGCTACGACCGCTTTCGCGACCGGATCATGTTCCCGATCCGCAACATCAAGGGCGAGTGCATCGGCTTTGGCGGGCGCGTGATTGGCTCGGGCACGCCCAAATACCTCAACTCCCCCGAAACCCCGGTGTTCCACAAAGGCCGCGAGCTGTATGGTCTGTACGAAGCCCGCGAAGCACTGCACAGCGCAGGCTATGTGCTCGTTACCGAGGGCTACATGGACGTGGTGGCGCTGGCCCAGCTGGGCTTTGCCAACGCCGTGGCCACGCTGGGCACGGCCTGCACGCCCGAGCATGTGCAAAAGCTGTTCCGCTTCACCGATGCGGTGGTGTTCAGCTTTGACGGCGACGGCGCAGGCCGACGCGCCGCCCGCAAGGCGCTCGACGGCGCCCTGCCCTACGCCACCGATGTGCGCAGCATCAAGTTTTTGTTTTTGCCTGCCGAGCACGACCCCGACAGCTACGTGCGCGAATTTGGCCAGGAGGCCTTTGCCGAGCAGATCAAACAGGCCATGCCGCTGTCGCGCTTTTTGATCGAAGCGGCCAGTGCCGACTGCGACCTGCAAACCGCCGAAGGCCGTGCCCGCTTGTCGAGCCAGGCCCGCCCGCTGTGGCAACTGCTGCCCGACGGCGCGCTCAAGCAGCAATTGCTGTCCGAGCTGGCGCAGTTGATTCAGCTGGAAACCGCAGGCCTTGAAAAACTCTGGGGCCAGCAAGCGGCCAGTGACCAGCGCTTTGCGCCCCGTAGCCAGACCCCAGCGGCGGCCCCGTCCCTGCAAGCGGCCAACGCCGCCTTCAGCCAGGCCGCCAGCGCGGGCGCTGACGACCACCACACCTTCGAGCCACACTACGAGCCCCCCGCCTGGGCGGGCGACAGTGGCTATGGCAGCGGCTCAGGCGCACCCGCTTATGGCGCTTACAACAACACAGGCAGCAACCCCTCGGGCAGCAACTGGCAGCGCAAAAACCCCAACTGGACGCCGGGCAGCAAGTTTGGCAACAGCCGCTTCAAACGCGACCAGCCGCCCATCAACACAGGCCCTCGCACCTTGCCCGCCAGCCGGGCCGACCACGCGGCCCGACTGTTGCTGGGCAACATGGCGCTTTGGGACACTCTGGCCAGCGAAGACCACGCCATGCTCTGCGCCTTGCCCGCCCCGCACGGCAGCCTGTTTGCCTGGCTGGAGTCTCAATTTCATGAGCATGGGGCTTTGGGCTGGTCCACCCTGCGCGAAGAAATGGCAGGTCAAATGTTTGTTGACGACGCCCAACGCTGGATGGCGCAGGACAAGTTAAGTACGGTGGCAGGCACCGAAGAAGCCGCGCCACCCGACCCCCAGGAAGCCCGCCAAGAGTTGCGCCGACTGCTCACCCTGTTGATGATTGACCGGCTCAAAGTGCTGGAAACTGAGGCCTTGACCCAGGCCAGCACAGGACAAGACCCCGAGGCACAACAACGTTGGCGCAGCCTGCACGAACGCCGCAAGGCACTGATGGCGGCGGCGGCACTGCAAGCCACACCCTGAAAATTCGGCCGACACAGAAACCGTGCTGAAAGTCGGCGGCTTTAGTCCCGACATGAGGCTCATGCCGAAGGCAGCGATGTCGAACCTGAAGGTGCCGACCTACGGGAGATGCATGCACCAGTGGCTGCTTCAGTCCCGAAAAATTTGCAGAGCCCCTCAGGCAGGCATCACTTGCCCACCAGCTGATTGAGCTTGTCGGCCTCAAAGGTTTCACTGGTGGCTGCATCACGGGGCACATTCACCTGCTGCTGTGCGCACAGCTGTTCAATGGCTTTCCACAGCATGGCGATCTGGTGTTCCTGACCCGCCGCGTTGTCGATCAGACCACGCAAAGCCTGGCTCACCGGATCATCGTCTTGCGTGATGCCGTACGCCGTGAACTTGCGGTGTGTGCCCGA